>OHTD01000596.1_pt1 | contig 18797 bp, 19 predicted proteins | sample 1578871 | NCBI WGS metagenome assembly OHTD01 (sample SAMEA3879574, study PRJEB24766) | human gut metagenome | biome: human-associated habitat; feature: feces | place: USA | collected 1985/1987 | reverse complement strand
CCTCCTAAATTGTTTATGGAATAGCTGTATAAAAAAAGAGCGCCGAAGCGCTCTTGGTAAAGAACAAGTTAGGCTTATTCTCCGATGATGCTATAATAGTACATTCCGTCCCTTCCGATGGCCACCCCGATACCAAACCTCGTGCAATCCATAAGCTGCGGGCTGTGGTGGACAGCGTTGCGCCCGCGGTTCGTTGTGCCGCCTTCGCTGCCCATTGCGCCCACCGTTTCGGGGTAGCCCGAACCAATATGTGAGGCTGTACATGTCGCCGCCATCTGACGCGCTCTATCCTGGGCAATGCTGCAAAGGCTTGCGTCAAGGCTGCCGGAGGGCGCGCTGTTGGCTGCCTTCTCTATGTTGATTGCATCCAAAAAAGCGGCGCACAGATGCGTTGCGTCCGTATATTCCGCAGTGGGCGATTCTGTTTTGCCAGGCTGCGCAGGCGGTTCTTCCATCGCTGCGGCCGGTGGTTCAGTGGGCTGCATGGGCATCGGTTGTTGCCCCGGTTTGCCCGTTGGTTTTGCGGTAGGCTTGGGCGTGGCTTGCGGCGCAAGCGTGGGCACAGTAATTTCCAGCGCTGCCGACGGCGTCGAAGAGGGCAACGTTTGAGGCGGCTTTGAAGTGGGTTTTACCGTTGGCGCCGGTCGCGCCGTATTCTGGTTCTGCGGCGCCTCATCTTCCGGCTTTTCCAAAGTGGGTTCTACGGTTGGGGTGCTGGGCGCAGAATTCGGGAGCATGGGCAGGGCATTTCCAGCCGACTCCGGCGTGGGTTCTACAGAAGAGGCGTCGTTGGGGATGCCGGCGCCCGCATTCTGCGGATCCAAACAGGATTCGGATGATTCCACAGTCGGTTCTGGAGTTGGCAGTGTAGACTGGGCTTGTGGCGCTCGTGCGCAGCCAATGATCAGCAGCATCATAATCAGTGTGAGCGGTACAATCCTTCTCATATGCTGCCCTGGCCGGTGGAAAGAGCGCCGCCGCCCACAAACTGTCCCACCGTAGAGTTGAACGCCCGCAAGAACCATACGTTTAGAACCAAGAGCAGAAGCTGCGAGCCTACCATGCGTGTCCAGCCTTTGAACACATTGCTGGTGGTCTTGCTGCCGCCCATGGCGAAGGCCAGCGGGGAAGTGTAGCATAAAACGCCTACAACCACATACCGCTCCACGCATTCCAAAAGCATTTTGAAGTAGTTCCAGCCCAGGGAGATCATGAGGATGATGGTCAATAGGGGACCGATCACGGTTATGGTGGAAACCAGCGTGGTCAATCCGTTCTGGATCACTTGCTCCACGCCTGCGAAGGTAAAACTTCCCGGATCCATCGTAGCATCCAGGAGGGCGGTATACGGCGCCCGGGCAATATCCAGCGCCAATAGGAAGATGGGCTTGGCATAGCCGATCAGCAGGGCAAAGATGGCGCTGCGAACCAGCAGCTGCCACGGGTTTTCCGCCTCGGTCACGGGGCCGCCGAACACGCGAAACAGCTGCCAGACCGTTATGAGGAACAGCAGCGCCCATGCGGAATATTGGAAAATGGAGAATGCCTCGGTTACGAAGGGAAAATACTGCTCCATGGCCGTCATATCCGTGCCCAAGGCATCCAAAAAGATCCCGGAGACGGCGTCCATGATGCTTGTGACGATGGACGCCACCCAGTTTACGATGCTTTCAAAGATCCAGCTAAGGTCCAATCCTGCTCACCTCCCCGGCGCTGGACGCCATAACATGGGTCTCATCCGTTGTACATACCGCCTTGAATCAAGGGCTGCAAGTATGCTACCGCGAAACCAAGGGTATTGAGCACCAACCAGGTTACAATGATACGCTTTAGCCAGCTCGTGGCTTCATCCACGGCGCGCTGATTGCGTGAGATCATCCGGATGAGCAGGGCGACCGAAGCCGCTGTAACGGCTACAATGGTGGATATCCCCACCAGCTCACCGTATACATCCTTCATGATGGTCGAGAATCGCGACCATATGTCATCCGCCAGCACAGGCTGCAGGGAGAGTATCAGCGCGCCGGCAATGCCGACAACGGACCAATAGGCCTGCACAGCGCGTTCCTTACAAGTTCGCTTTTCCGTCATGTAGATTCCTCCTTGGTAAAATTTGCGTATGAAAAACCGCCTTCTGCATGTTGCAAAAGGCGGCGGATTGGCCATGCCCATGATTCGACGCTACAATCTTACCACAGCTCGATTCCCTTGTCAGCGGCCGGCGTCTGCCAGAAAAACGGCATCGGAGTGACACGGAAGCGGGCTAATCTTTAGATTAAAGCTGGTAAGACCAAAAGCCCGGCATCAAAAAGATTGTTTAGATAGCGCACTCCACAAAGTAGGTTCAGAAAGAAGAACTGTTTGAACATTGCGGGTATGGCAAACTTCTTCGGCCTGCTAAAATCGCAGCCTCTTTCCCTGTGAGCACGCCAATCATGAGACGAGCTTTACCAAGAAGTAATCGGTTATCTTAAACCCTATCACCATGAGCTGTCCAATACAGAATCTGATGCAATTTTACCGCCTGACTGCTATCCATCTTTGGGGAGCCGTTTCAGATTTACTGCCCTTGACTTCCCGTTCCGCTCACGTTATGTTGTTGGTACAGGGTTAGCTGCGCGATGGCCCTGTAAAAGGCTTTGCCCATTTTGGCAACGGCCCGGAATTGGAGCGGATCCATTGAAAGGGCCCGCCGGCCCCCATTGTCTTTTTCCAGCCTGTCCCCAGCGGTCGCCGGGAACACCTATTCGTTTGATGCAAGGAGAGGAAGGTATGCCCTTTACCATCGTCCGGCAGGACATCACCCACATGCAGGTAGACGCCATCGTCAATGCCGCCAATCCTGGCCTGGTAATGGGCGGCGGGGTCTGCGGCGCCATTTTCCAAGCTGCCGGGCCGGATAAGCTGCAAAGGGCCTGCAACAAGCTTGCGCCCATAAAAACGGGCGAGGCGGCCATCACCCCCGGCTACGATCTCCCGGCGAAGTTTATCATCCATGCCGCCGGCCCCATATACCGCCAAGGGCCTGCCGGGCAGAACGAACGCCTACTCCGCTCCGCTTACATGGCATCCCTCAAGCTGGCGCTAAAAAAGCGGTGCAAAAGCATTGCCTTCCCGCTGCTCTCCAGCGGGGCCTCCGGCTATCCAAAAGAGGCGGCGCTCCAGGTGGCCACCGCCGCCTTCAGGGACTTCCTGGAAGGCCATGACATGGACATTTTCCTGGCGGTCTTTGACCGGGATTCCTTCATGGTCAGCGAAGCCCTGCTGGGCGCTGTGGAAAGCTATATCGACGAGACCTATGTGGCGGCGCGCCTTTCCTATAGCCAGACGCTGCAAAATATGGAATGGGAGCTGTCGCCCGCCCCGATGGCGCCGCCGCCTTCCAAACCCCAGGCGAAAAAGGCCGCCCGCCGGTTGGACGCCCTGATGGATCAGCTGGACGAGCCCTTCAACGCCGCCCTGCTGCGGCTCATCGACGCCAAGGGCAAGACCGATGCGGAGGTCTATAAGCGGGCCAATATCGACCGAAAGCTATTCTCCAAGATCCGCACCGGCAAGGGCTATATGCCCGGCAAGCGGACGATCCTGGCGTTGGCCATCGCCTTGGAACTGTCCTTGGAGGAAACCGAGGGCCTGCTCAAAAAAGCGGGATACGCCCTGTCCCACAGCCAGAAGTTTGACGTGATCGTAGAGTTTTTCATCGTCAACGGCCAATACGATATTTTTGCGATCAACGAGATCCTGTTTCAATATGACCAGCCCCTTCTGGGCGCTGGGTGATGATGTCGCTTTTCAAGCGACCAGAAGGAAGCCCTTGTGCTGTATCCTATAGCTACAAAAAGCAGGAGGGCTTAGAAAAATGAAAAAGAACTTGACAGAACTGGTATACATCCTGGATAAAAGCGGCTCCATGCAGGGGCTGGAGAAGGACACCATCGGCGGCTATAATGCCATGCTGGCGCAGCAGCGAACGGTGGAGGGCGATTGCGTGATCACCACGGTGCTGTTTGACAACCAATACCAGCTGCTCCATGACCGCATCGATATCCGGGCCGTCCGGCCCCTCACCCAACGAGAATACTTTGTGGGCGGGTCCACGGCCTTGCTGGACGCCATCGGCAAGACCATCGATAAGATCCATACCGCGCAGAAGAACACCGCCGAGGATTACCGGGCGGAAAGGGTGCTGTTCGTCATCATCACGGATGGGGCGGAAAACGCCAGCCGGAGGTATTCTGCAATGCAGGTCAAAAAGATGATCCAGCAGCAGAAGGAACAATATGGTTGGGAGTTCATTTTCCTGGGGGCAAACATGGATGCCGTGGAGACTGCCGGCCAGTTCGGGATCGATGCGGACCGGGCTGCGGACTACGTGCCGGATGGGGAAGGCACGGCGTTGAATTTCCGCATGATGAGCCAGGCTGCGGAAGCGTTCCGGGTCTGCGGGACAATTCCCCCCGAATGCCTGGCAAAGATCAAGAACGATGGAAAGAAACGAGGTGGGTGCAGATGATGGGCGCAATCATCGGCGACATCGTAGGCTCTGTCTACGAGTGGCGCAGGATCAAGACCAAGGACTTTCCCCTGTTCCGGGAGGATTGCTTTTTTACGGACGATACCGTTATGACCTGCGCCGTGGCAGGTAGTATCAACAGGTCCCTTATTCTACATTATCTAACAATGAGTAATCAATATCATTTGTTGCAATTTATCAATTCTATATGTATAATGTATAAAACTGGTATTTAACATGTTGCAAATAATTAAACAAAAGCTAGGAGGATTTTTTATGGCACTGTGGGATAATATTACTGGAAAAGCCTCAGAGGGAGCTGCTAAAGCAATGCAAAAAGCCAAGGAAATATCTAATCTAGCAAAGCTTAATTCAATGATTTCTGATGAAGAAACAAAAGTCAATAATATTTACAATCAAATTGGTAAGCTTTATGTGGCTATGCATTCACATGACTGCGAAGAAGAATTTGCAGATATGATTGCGGCATTTGGCGAAGCAGAAGAAAAGATTAAAAGCTACCGTCAGCAAATTCAAGACATTAAAGGTATCGTTCGTTGCCCGCAGTGTAGTGCAGAAGTTCCAGCGGGCGCTGCATTTTGTAGTTCATGTGGTTTGTCTATGAATAAGATCAATACCGACGATATGGTTCGATGCGAAGGCTGCGGCGGTATGGTCAAAAAAGGCGCACACTTCTGCACTTCGTGTGGTATGCCAATGGTTCAAAAGGCAACACCTAAAACACCAAATACGTCTGTTACTGCCGAGGAGGCGACAAGTAAGCTATGTCCAAATTGTGGCAATGAACTTGAACCTGATTGTGCTTTTTGTGTAAATTGTGGAACTAAACTGTAATTTGTTTCGGAAGGAGACTTATATGGCTTTTTGCGGAAGATGCGGAACGCCATTAGACGGAGGAAAATTTTGTCCAAATTGCGGTGCCCCTGTCAAGCCAGAGCAAAATAAAACTTCTGGTGGCGTTCATCCCCCAAAAACAAAGCCGTTTAGAAAGCTGATTTTTGGAGTTGCCATAGTTTTAATTCTGGTGTTTATTATTACTCGATTCACATCCGTGGTTGACGTTCCTTGTGATTGGTGCGGAAATCGTCCATCTGTGGCCTATAAAACGAGTGACGGCTCATCTGCATATGTTTGCAAAGAATGCAGTAAAAAATGCGCCTTTTGTGAAAAAAAGGCAACGAAGCATTATGAAAATCTACTAGGAATGATGGTCTTTGTGTGCAATGATTGCTATAAAGAAATTGCAGGCGATTGAATTATTTTAAAAGAAAGCCCAAATTATAGATAGAATTAGCTAAGTCTCACGAAGATGTCCGGGGGAGCGGCGCTTATCTGGTACGTTTACCAGTAGATTTCTTTCGGCCTAAGTTATCATTCAGACTTTGCCTCTATTTAGCAGTTGTCCTTATGTTGAACAAATTATCAAGTTGGTTATAAAGGTACTAAAGGTGGAGATAATTTTGCGCCTGCCGCGGATTAAATTGATTATTTATATATAAGAAATGGCAAAAGGCAGCGGTTGGTTTGTTCTCCACCTTTTCTTATATTAAGAGGGAAACGTGTATGGCTAATTATTGTGGAAAATGTGGCACAAGGCTGGATAAGGGCACGGGACTGTGTCCGAATTGTGATGCTGATAAACTGAAGGAGAAAACCAAAGCGCCGAAAACGGTTTCGAAGCCAGGGCCGAAGCAGGGCACGGCTCAAGAGCCGAAGAAGTCGTTGAGCGAAAAAGATTCAAAGAAAAAAAGTAAATTGGAGCGAAGAGCACAAAAGAAAGCTGCAAAAAGGGAAAAACGTTTGCAGTGGTCTACCGGCAAGAAAGTCCGTAGATTTTTCTTGAAACTGATTTTGACGTTTATTCTTTTGCCGGTACTCGCTGCCGGTATAGCGGGAACACTTGTATATTTCGATGTGGTAAATATTCCTGTTTTAGAACAGATAATCGCCCAATTAGGATTTGGCTCTGATAAATCAACAGCTGATTTATATTTTCAAAATTTATCAAGCGGCTTTACAGACAGAAAAATAACAGATAAAGAATCTGCACTAGAGGCGCTTGAAGATGTTGCAGATGTTATCGGTGTTGAAAATGTAAAAGAGGAATTGGTTACCTGCGAAGAGAATACGGTCTCTGGTAATATGTACTATCGTTTTCATCAAGAATATGAGGGTATACCTGTATATGGACGTAGCGTGGTTGTAGCCGCTGATGAAAATGGGAACAGTTTATCTTTATCAGGAAACTACTTGAATATCCAAGATATAAATACCATTCCAGTAATTAACGAACCTTCTGCTTTGGAAATTGCTCATCAGCACTATGGAAAAGACGCAATAATCAGCAGCGATGGCTTATCTATTTATTCCTTTGGCGATAGTACTTCTGAACTTACATGGATATTGAATGCTCGTACCAATCAGACGATGAAAGTATGTATTCTTTCTGCTAATAGTGGTAGTATCATACAGGAAATAGATTTGTTTTATAGATATTCTAATCAAGAAGTATTAGATAGTATTGACGTAGAATACTCTATAAATGAAAATGGAGAAATCTTATTGTCTGATGGGGCTCGAGGTATTAAAGTTGTTCAAATCAATCAAAGTGATGCCGAGAATAATCGTGAAATTGAAACTTTACCACTAATCACTTGTAGGGCTGATGAAAATTGTAATGAATATACTGTAGGTTTAAAAAACCTTACCATAACATACGACTTTTTCCAAAATTTCTTTGGGTTAAATTCATTTGACGACAAGGGCGGAGATATTTATTTAGTTTTTTGCGATGAAGACATGAATATTGAAAATGCAATGGGCAATGGACATCTTGAATGTGGATATTTGCTAGTTGGAACTCCTAATGAACTATTTACTGAACCGATAGGAAATGCTCTTGATATTATCGGACATGAATATACTCATATGGTCGCACATCAGATCGTAAATTTTATAAAGTATGCTGAACAAAATGCCATTAGTGAGGGTATTGCTGATGTTATTGGCAATTTAATAGAAATACATACTTATGGGGTTGAGGATGAAGTATGGAAATTGGGAGAATCTGCGGGCTATAGCAAATATTCTATGGCCGATTCTGTATATATAACCGATTTTGATGAATCAGATGAAGATGGTCACAACAATGCTGCTATTATTTCTCATGCCGCTTATTTGATGTGGAAAGGAATTGATGGTAGCGGTGCTTTCGAATCACTGAATGAGGAAGAATTGGCTCACCTTTTTTACGAAACTTTATATACGCTTCCATCGGATTGCACCTTTGAACAATTTAGAACATTATTGCAAAATACAGCTGATATTATGTGCTTACAAGGAAGATTAAGCAACAAGCAGAGTCGCTGTGTATCAAATGCTATGTTTCAAGTTGGAATTAATCAGGCAGCAACCCCTGTTGCAAAGAATCATCTATCTATCGAGATATATGACATAGAGAACCAGGCATATGATAACTATACACTTTATGTTCGACATGAAGACAATGAAGTGAAATATGATGGAAAATATGTTTCTGATTATGAATTAGCCTTTGATAAACCAGGAGAATACCAGCTGCGAATCGTGGATAATGCCAATACGGATAACGAAACCGTTGTTTCTGTTACTGCGGTTAACCGTGGCGGTGTGGAAAATCTCCCGATATTTACTCAATGTGGGGTTTCTAAACCATATGGGACGCTTGGATTCAATGAAGAAGTGCCAGCAATGGGAGGAGCATTTAATCAATCCGATCTTCCGGCGGATGCTGTTGAATTCAATGATCACTACTACTACGTCTTTAACATAGATGCAGGAACCACATGGGAAGAAGCAAAGCAGTATTGCCAATCTCAAGGGGGCTATCTTGCAACGATTACATCACCCGAAGAGCAAGCATTTATTTCGAACCTAGTTCAGAATCAGGAGAAGCGTAGCTATTGGATTGGTCTGACCGATGAGGAGGAATCGGGGAATTGGAAATGGGTGAATGGTGAGCCTTTTAGTTATTCCAATTGGGGACAAAATGAACCCAACCATGGATATGGTGGAAAGGAACATTATGTAGCAATTGTTAGTTATGATACAAAATATGATTATTCGATATTCCGAGGTGAGTGGAATGATCATACAAACGATAAAGATATTGAACAATTTGGATTCATCTGTGAATGGGGCGAGTATAGCGTGGAGCCAAACAGTCAGTCGAAGGAGCCGGTTAGAACTACTTCGGTCGAACGGGATATTATTTTAGTTCTCGATTCATCCGGCAGTATGTCCGGAACCCCTATGGAAGAAACAAAGAAAGCAGCAACCAATTTCGTAAACACGATCCTTGAAGAGGATGCCAGCATTGGTATTGTTACATACGATAACAGTGCATCCACGTTGTCCGACTTTTCCGTTAATAAAACTATGCTGACTGAGGTTATTTCTAGTATATGGGATGGCGGTGGAACAAATATCGAAGCCGGACTTGCTAAAGCTCATTCGATGCTCAATACGAGCGGAGCGAAAAAGAAAATCATTGTTCTTATGAGCGACGGCGAGCCTAACGATGGTAAAGAGGGGGATGCTCTTATCTCTTACGCGGATGAAATCAAGAATGATGGGATCATCATCTACACATTGGGTTTCTTTGAGAACATGCACGGAAACAAATCATCAGCACAGTATTTGATGGAGCATCTGGCCAGCGATGGCTGCCATTATGAAGTTGCCAGTGCAGACGATTTGGTTTTCTTCTTTGAGGATATGGCGGATCAAATCAATGGACAAAAATACATCTACATTCGCATCGCATGTCCTGTTGATGTTACTGTCACTTATAATGGGGAAACTCTGTGCTCTGCGGAAGATGACCTCAATGTCCGAACCGACTTTGGCACACTGACCTTTGAGGATAGCGAGAATGAAACATCAGCCAACGAAGATGATCGCATCAAAGTGCTCCGACTCAAGGAGGGAGCGGACTATGATGTGCAGATCGTTGGAACCGGGCGAGGCATGATGGATTATACCATTGGATTTATGGATGAAAGCGGGGAGTACAGTGATTTCCGTCGATTTGAGGATGTCAAAATCACGAAAAAGACGGTAATCGATACCGTTGCGGCCGTTTCGAGTGAAAGCGTCCTGAATATTGATGAAGATGGCGATGGTAAGTACGATCTGAAATTGCGCGCAGAAGAAAACGGCTATGGAGAGGAAATAAAGCATGTAGCTTGGCTCTATTATGCCATTGGCGGCACAATCCTTATAATACTCCTTCTTATATATATAAAGATTATAACGCATAAGAAAAAGAGAGGAACGGTGGCTTAATACCATGGCAAATTATTGTGGAAAATGTGGTGCTAAAGTAAATAATAATGCAAAGGTATGCGGACGATGTGGCGCACCTATTAAAGGCGTGTCATCCACTTCGCCAGGGAAAGAAGATTTTGGTTCGAAAGCGGCCATAAAAGCCAAGAAAAGCGTTGCCCTAGCTATCGCCTTAGTTGCACTTGTTATAATAGTTGCTTTAGCTGCGACCATTGTATCGAGCTTTATTGGCTGCAAAGGCCTTTTGCGTAAAACTATGGCTGCATATGAAAATTATGATATCGATACCCTAGTTTCTCTATCGAGCGATGTCTATTATTACGGAGATGGGGATTGGGTTGAGGATTATTTTGAAAACAGCATAGGCGCGGATTTAGATTTCTTTGAATCAATGGTTGGACATAAGTATAAGTTTTCTTACAAAGTTAATGAGCTCTATGATGCGTCTAACCGAAAAGAGCATGAATTAATAAGCGGAATTGAAAACACATATCCGGACTTTGATGTAGCGCTAATAGAAAAAATTGTGATTGCTAATTTAACTGTGACCGCAAAGCAAGGTAGAGAATCGGCAAGCATTGATATAGAGGTTACTATGACTAAGGAAAATGGAACTTGGCGGATCCTATATATTGATTAAGAAATGGCGAGGTGATAATTATTCTAAGAGCAATAGCTATTATTATATTAGTAGCAGTAATGCTTGTAGCTCTATCTGCTTGTAATATGGCTAACAAAGAAGATAGAACGACCCAAGCAATTAATGCGACTGAGGAACAAATAAGTTATTTAGAACAAGAGATAATACCCATAGGGATTGACTTTAGTTCAATAGAAATGAATAACTATATGCAAGGCGGAGATACGTTTGCTCAGGATAAATCTTCTGTATATTTTGAAGATAAAAATTATGCATACATTTTTGATAAAGAGACCGGCAAATTAGAAAAAACATTGCGCTCATCTCTAGAAAATTATGTCTTTCTATTACAGCGCAATCATTGCCGAAGGGACCGTTTTCAGCTCTTCCGGAGGAATATGGAAAATTGAAAACCCAGAAGCAAGATGGAGAATATGCAGCAAAATTAGTTTTAATGGCTCAAACTTATTCACGTATTCAAACGGCTCTGTATTACCCTATGGAGATGATATTTATTACTTATATATTCCATTATCAGAAAATGAGAGCGCTATGATTTTGCGTGGTTCCATACGGGACTTGGAGGACACAGATCAAACCATAACTATTAACAATGTTCCATGGAAATACCTTGAAACGGCGAATGTGGATATTATACTTCAAGAGGACGGTCTAGAATCATTTGGGATATATAATAATCACATTGTCGCAATGACTAAAAACGCAGACATTTGGGTTACTGACATAAAAAGCGGTGAGAGTAGCCGAATTGTAGACGGAGAAGATATTCGAAGGGGCGCAGGTGAAAAATATTATGTAGTAGATGGCGATTACATATACTTTAAAAATGATAATGAGGACAAAATCGAACGAATCCTTTTTGATGGAACCGGTAGAGAGATGATTCGAGATCGATTGAGCGGTATAGCCAGGGATGAATTTAATTGCGCTGAAGGATTTCTATATTATATTGATTATAATAAAGGAAGTGACGAATCTTATCTTTTTCGTACTGATCTGAACAATCCTACATTAACTACCATACTTGCAACTGGTGATGATGAAGGAATATCTTTGTCCATGTCGCAGAAATTATACATTATTGATGACTGGATATATTATTAGTCAATTACTTCTGGGTATTGGAGAAGCAAAATGGATGGTTCTTGTATAGAGTTAATTGCATACGCTGCAGGCGATGAAAGCAACGCCTAAAATGATAAGATGCAAAACATTGGAATAGAGAGGGCGCATACATACGATTAAATAATACTTTCCTAAATAAAAGCAAGCACTGAGTATATTTGCATAAAAGGTTATGATTTCTAGTTATTTTTGCAAACTATGCACATAAACTAAAAAAGTTTATGCGCAGCAGAATGAATATGTAATGTTGAAAAATATTATTGACGTAAGATGATAAACAACAGGTTTTTTCGTATAATTTTAATTGTTGTATTAAGCGTTGCGGTCCTTGTACTGTCTGCTTTGGTATTCCTGCTACCTGCAGTTAGCGAGGAACATATGGAAGCAGTACAAGTTAATATCACTCTAGCCCCTATAGAAACATCGGCGCCAACACAAAGTCCTGCACCGACCACGAGCCCTACGGTCCGACCGACGCTAAGTCCTACGCCTACGATGGATTTAGGGGAACTGCATGGCTTAATCATTGGAATTGATCCAGGCCACCAGGCGCATAGCAATTCGGAATTAGAGCCTGTCGCTCCCGGCTCCTCAGAACAAAAGAAGAAAGTTTCATCTGGCACATCCGGAACCATCAGCGGAGTTCGAGAGCATGAGGTCAATTTGGCAGTCGGTTTACTGCTCAGCGATCTTTTAGAAGCAGAAGGAGCAACAGTAATCATGACACGGGAGACGGCCGATGTGGATATTTCCAATGCGGAGCGTGCGCAAATTTTCAATGCGTACCAGGTGGACTTGGGCCTTCGGATCCACTGTAATGGTTCAGAGGATGAATCTGTGCAGGGAGCATTTATGCTTGTACCTACAGAAAATCCCTTTCAAGAGGATTGCATTCGGGCAGCAGAAACGATTCTTTCCGCTTATGGTGCGGTTACCGGGATCAATATTGACCGAGGGCTGACCTTTCGCTCAGATCAAACGGGGTTCAACTGGTGCGAGAGGCCAGTTGTGAATATCGAGATGGGGCATATGACAAACCCAGAAGAAGATCGAAAGCTTACGGAGCCGGACTTTCAAGTAAAAATGGCGGAAGGGCTCTATCAAGGAATTTTAGCTTTTTTTACGGAGCACCAGTAGACTAGGGGGACAAGCGGCAACCGTTATTGTGCGCTGATAAAATCCGGTTAAGTTATTTCCAATATTAATGCAATCTGATCCTATAAGGATAAGGAGGAAGCATAATAATATGCAAAGAGTTAATCAAGACAAAGATGAATTTATTCTGCAAGGAGAGGGCTATCCAGGAAGAAAGAAATACTGCTCTAAGTGCGGTCTGCAACTTCAAGAGGTTATGATCTACTGCCCGCATTGTGGAACACAGTGTGCTGTAAGCATTGAAGAGAGTATACAAGAGGACGTAAAACAGGATAGCTTGAATCAAAAAAAAGAGTCATGGTATGGAGCCCCAGCTCGATCTAACGAATCTAAAAGGAGGCAAGAAAGTAGCAGTCACCGGTACTGTTCTGTATGTGGATCGCAGCTCAAGGAGGAAGCAATATATTGTTCAAGATGTGGAAGTTTATGTGCTGATGATTCAGATTTGCATGATGGAAATGACAATGATGAGGGTACGATAAAAAAACCTCGCGGGCGCCTTGGACGGTTAGTTTTAATATTGATAACAACATTGGTACTTATAGCACTGATCGTAGTGGCCATATTTATAATAAGAAATCGTTTTAAGGGTGAGGGCAGAAACCGAGAAGAAGTAGAAAGCACAGCACTTGAGCAATTACCGGAAGAAAGTACATCGCTCCAAGTTACCCCCACGCCTTTGGGGACAGCGCAGTCCTGGGCTACAGAAAGTTATACGCCACCCTTAGCATCTCCAGAACCTAGCGAGGCTCCGATGGTGACACCAGGGCCGTTTACTGTTATTCAGGAGGGCGAATATCAACTATATACTTCTGACCAAGATCGAGCACTTAGCATAGATACAAGCAAAGACGGTACTATTTGGCCAGGGTGGGCAAAAAAAGGAGAAGGGGAAGCATTCCAAATTTTGGGAGTTACAGGGATAGGAACCTATAGAATTGTCGGCTCAGCAGGAATCTTGGGCGTATCTCAAAATGGGGAAGAACTACAACTCGCGCAGGCAAACGGGCAGTGGTCCTTTGCCAGTGCTTCCGGGCAAGGCTATTATATTTGTCTTAGTGATTATCCGGGCTATGTATTAGGCTATTCAAGAGGAACTCCGGCAATCGAAGCATATGATCCCGACTCAACGACGCAGCAATGGATTCTAGCACAAGGCCAGCCGATGGCATTGGGAGGGGGGACAGATATCGAACAATGGCTGGTAGAATTCATTCCCACACTGGATGATAGTTATATTACAGAGGAGGAAATATATGGTTTGAACCAAGAAACTATGGGATATATCCGTAATGGGATCTATGCTCTTTCCGGGAAAATATTCGAGACAAAAGCTTACCAGGACTTCTTTTCTAGTCAGCCCTGGTATGTGCCCTACAGTCAAGATGGAGACATCGTAAAAAAGCGTTTTAATAGCTACCAAAATCACAACTTAACAATTTGCCTGGAGTACGAACGGAAAATGGGATGGAGGTAGCGCAGAGAGACAGCCCAATATTCACCAGTAAGTTTATATGGTAAAAAGAATAAATTGGGGATGGCGGGCAGGAAGATCAGTGTATGCTGCAGACAACAGAAGAAGAAGGAGTGAAGCAAATGAAGAGCTTAGAAGATTTGGGCGATACAAGTCAAGGAATTGCTCAGCAATCTGTACAAAAGCAACAAGACCAATATTCAGGTTCGTATTTAAGGGAGGCGATTTTTTCCGAAGAAGCTAAAATTAACAATTTATATTGTGAGATAGGAAAACTATATGTATCAGCGAATCTGCATGAAATTTTATGCAAGCTGGATAAAATGGTTTCCAAGCTTGAAGAGGCAAACCAGAACGGTCAGATTTCCGAGCAAGGAATTCAGCAGTTAGCTGACAGTCCTGTATGCCCAAAGTGTGGCAAGACAGTCCAAGCGGATGATATATTTTGCTGGCGATGTGGGACACAACTAATAAAAGATGAAACGCCGGCAAAGAGTACAGCCCAAAGATGCATATGCGGCGCTTTATTAGAAGACGGAAATAGTTTTTGTACAGAATGCGGCCGCCCTATCGGAGATTCATTCAAAGGAAATAAAGAGAAAAGTGGCCGAATTTGTAAGGTATGCGGCGCAATAGTCGCAGAAGATGATAAATTTTGTATGGAATGTGGAACCAAATATACGGAATAGGAGGTAGTATTATGCCGTTTTGTGGTAAATGCGGTGAAAAGGTGAACGATAGTGCAGCCTTTTGCCCCAATTGCGGAAATAAAATAAAGAATAGTGCCTCATCTAAAGGTGCGCCCACCTTATCCGCTTCTCCGTCTAAAGAGCATAGTCTGTTTTCCCGCAAAAAGATAATAGCAGGGGTTGCTATACTAGTCGCTATTCTAATAATTGTATTTATAATTGTTCGTGTGTCGGATGCTTCCCCTGAAAAGTTAATTGAAGGCCGGTGGGTTTTTGAAGATGATAGGTCCATGGGATTTGAATTTCTACCCAATGGAGAAATGAAGGTCTTTTATGGAACAGAGTCGATAGGAGGCCCAACATGGAGTATTTCAGGAGATAAGCTAGAAATATTTAATCTTATGTCTTATGAACACCTGGAAATAGAAGTGGATTTTAGCGCCCTAGAAGATGGAGTCTTGACTTTAACTGCATATGGTGATGAGCTTGTTTTGTATAGGGACGAATAAAATCTATTGAAACTGTTCTTTCTTAGGATAGTCATCCAGTTGGGCGGGCAAAAACAAGCTATAACCTGCTTGAAAGGAGAGCCTTATTTTGCAGTAGGTTACAGGCAAGAGCTTCTTCTAGGTCTATAAATATTTCTCAGCATTAGGCTTCGGCCAATATCTGCATGTGCCTCAATTCACAGGCTAGCAAATACAACGAGGGAATTAGCGATGCGCTATTCCCTTTTGTTTTTCTCTTCGCGCGGTGGGGATAACTCTTTTAGAAATATAAGGTGCCATAAGTTTGGAAAAAAGACAGGGTTTGCAGGCCTCTGGTAGAATGAAGCTGCAACATATCACGCTGAAAGGAGACAGCAAAAATATTGAGACAGTCCCAAGTTTTGTGTAAACCTCCTGGGTGGTGTAGAATAGAAGCACGGCACAGGAGGATTACTATATGGCCAGAAAGAATCGTACCCCGGAAGAAAATGCCCGTCGAGAGAAGATCCGAGAGTTGCTGCAGATGGCAAACATCGGCAGCATGGATGACATCCAGAATCTGTTTAAGGAGACCATTGCCGAGTTCATGGAGAATGGCCTGGAGGCTGAGCTGGATGACGAGTTGGGCTACAGCAAGTATGACTACAAGAACAAGGATACCGACAACAGCCGCAACGGCCACAGCAGCAAAACACTGCGTACCAGCTTTGGCGATGTGGAGGTATCGGTTCCCCGAGACCGAAAGGGAGAATTTGAGCCCCAGGTACTGAAAAAGAACCAGACCAGCATCAGCCAGGACATAGAGGAAAAGATCCTGTCCATGTACGCCAAGGGTATGACTACCAGCGACATTGAAGCTCACATTCAGGATATCTATGGCGTTTCCGTCTCGGACAGCACGGTCAGTCGGATCACGGACAAAATCTTGCCCGTGGCTCGTGAGTGGCAGCAGCGGCCTCTGGAGTCCATCTATGCCGTGGTATTTCTGGATGCCATCCACTATCATGTCCGCAGCGAAGGGCAGATCGTGAAGAAAGCAGTGTATATTGCCATTGGAGTCAACCTGGATGGACGGAAAGATGTTTTAGGCATGTGGGTCGGGGAAAATGAGAGCGCCAAGTTTTGGGCAACTGTGCTCAACGGCCTGAAAAACCGGGGCGTAGAGGATATTTTCATTGCCTGCACCGACAATTTGACGGGCTTTGATGCGGCCATTCACGCCACCTTCCCACAGACCGAGATCCAGAACTGTATCATCCACCAGCTGCGCAATTCCAGCAAGTATGTGTCCTACAAGGACCTGAAAGCCCTTATGGCCGATCTGAAGGCGGTCTATGCCGCTGTGGACGAGCAGGCTGCCCTGGATGCTCTGGACGCCTTCGGGGAGCGCTGGGACAAGAAATACCCGAAAATCTCCCAGTCCTGGCGGTCCAACTGGGCCAACCTCAGCACCTATTTCAAGTACCCCCAGGAGGTGCGCAGGCTGATCTACACCACCAACGCCATTGAGGGTTTCAACCGCCAGCTGCGCAAGGTGACCAAGGCCAAATCCGTCTTTCCCACCGATGACAGTCTGCTGAAAATGTTGTATCTGGCTATGATAGATATTACGAAAAAGTGGACCGGACGGCGGCAGGACTGGAGTATCATCCACGCCCAGATGGCCCTCTACTTTGCCGAGCGTATGCCCGAGTGACACCGCCGGGGCCGGATGTCAAGGGCAAGATGAATGAAGTGCTCCCCAAAAGTTGGACAAAAGTTATGCGGCAAAGCCGTTTTGAATTCTGTATTGGACAGGACTTAACCCATTCAATTTTTCTTTGATTCGGTTGTTGTTATAGTATTCAAGATAAGCGATCAGTTCCTGGCAGAACTCGTCTAATGATTGGAACGTCCGCAGGTATAGCAGTTCCGATTTTAACAGACCGAAGAAGTTTTCCATAACCGCATTGTCCAGACAGTTCCCCTTTCTGGACATACTTTGTCGAACTCCCTTTTCCAACAGTCTTTTTTGATACCGAGCATTTTGATATTGCCAGCCCTGATCCGAATGGAAGATCAGCCCGCTTCCGTCCGGGAGTCGGGAGAAAGCTTTATCCAGCATTTCATCCACCTGACGGTAATTGGCGCGGTCGCTGATGGCATAACTGATGATTTCACCATTATACAGGTCAAGCACAGGCGAGAGATAAAGTTTACTCCCAAACAGGGAAAACTCGGTCACATCAGTTACCCATTTCTGACTCGGCCTTTCCGCACGGAAATCTCTTGCCAGCAGGTTGGGCGCAACCTTGCCGACCTCGCCCCGGTAAGAACGATACTTTTTCATTCGCACCATACATTTTAGGCCTGATTCCTTCATCAGCTTTTGTACTGTCTTGTGGTTTAGACAAAAGCCCCTGTTGCGTAATTCCATACCAATCCGCCGATACCCGTACCGGCCTTGATTCTCCTGATAAATCGCTATGATTTCTGCCCTTTCTTTTGCGTATTTATCCACAGCATTGGCTTTTCGGGAATGATAGTAGTATGTACTTCGGGGAATGCCGGCCAGTTTAAGTAAAGCTGCCAGAGGATACTCCCGCCTTAATTCTGTAATGGCAGCCGCAATGTCGCTTATTCGGGTTTTTCCCGCTTCTGAATTAAGGCGTTTAATTTTTTTAGGTAATCATTCTCCATTCTCAACCGATAATTTTCTTCTGACAGCCGCTTGTTTTCCTGTTGCAGCTCCGCCTGTTCCTGCTTCTTCTGCCGTTTTTCGACGTCTTTTGTTCCCTGCTTTTTCATAAGTCCCTGTGCACCTTCCTTTTGGAATTTCTTCTCCCACCGGTACACTGTTACAACATCCAGGCAAAAGTGCATAGCTGTCTGTGTACAGGATAAGTGATGTTCCTGCTTGTATTGTAGCACTTTCAGACGAAACTCGCCATCAAAGCCTTTCTGTCTGCCCACCAGATTTCGGCTTAGAAGTCCTTTTGCGCCATGTAGTTTGTACAGGTTTACCCATTTTTCAATCGGCGTACAGGATACGCAAAATTTCTCGGATGCCTCTTTGCGTGTATGCCCTTCCAGTACATACTGAACAACTGCTAATTTTAATTCCTCACTGAACAATTCTTTTCCCATAGATTTCTGCACCCCTTTCGTTGACTTTCTTGTCCAACTTTTGGGGTGCAGTTCATGTTTTGCTGCTGTGGCCGTTGCGGCTGTTGTCTGTGTCCTTGTTCTTGTAGTCATACTTGCTGTAGCCCAGTTCGTCATCCAGCTCTGCCTCCAGGCCATTCTCCATGAATTCGGCAATGGTTTCCTTGAACAGATTCTGGATGTCATCCATGCTGCCGATGTT
>OHTD01000589.1_pt1 | contig 18876 bp, 14 predicted proteins | sample 1578871 | NCBI WGS metagenome assembly OHTD01 (sample SAMEA3879574, study PRJEB24766) | human gut metagenome | biome: human-associated habitat; feature: feces | place: USA | collected 1985/1987 | reverse complement strand
GTTTTCGCCATTCTGGGCAGCCTGCTGCCGCTGCTGCTGCCTCTGGCGCTGGTAGCCGCCGCCTTCGGCATCCTGAAAAACTGTGCCTGATCGCGCAGGGCCTTTGCCGCATCCATCCAATACAGCGCCGCACGGCATCTCCCGCCCCGGGAGTCCCGCGCGGCGTTTTTGCGACTGTTTTCCCCGCCTATCTACGCAAACACACCGGCCGCACCTTAGAAGCACCGCCATCCGCACAGCGCCCGCCAAATTTTCCAACTTCCCGCCCCCGAAGAATTGACAATCCCCGCCGCAGCTGGTATAATACTGTATACGCGATTTGCCTTGTACAGCAGGCTGCTGAATAAGCAGATGTACGCAAGCAATCGCAAGAGGGAGCACTCGAAAGTTTGCATCCGGCAGGTCACCTTGTCCGCAGGAAATCCCATAACGACGGGCTTTATCGGGTGTCGCGTACCCAACTTTTCATCGTTATCTTGCATCGAAATCTCGCATTTTTCCAAACGCTGTGCGAGGCGGTGTGATAAAAACTAAATAGGCAGACGTATCGAAGCGGTCGTAACGAGATTGACTCGAAATCAATTTGGCAGCAATGCCACGTGGGTTCGAATCCCACCGTCTGCGCCAAAGACAGCACCCTGCGGGGTGCTGTCTTTTATTTTTGCAACAAACTATGCAAGGGCTGCAAGGTGGGATTCGAACAGCCCGTGCCCGGCGCTTTGCGTCCCGCCGGGCAAAAATGCCCCGGTGGGGCATTTTTAGGGCGTGGGAGAATCCCACCGCCTGCGCCAAGTATCACTACTCAATTTCACATTGGGTAGTGATTTTTTATTGCCAGTTTGCAAAATCCCGAAGCTATTCTTATATGCATCTCCCCTTTATTTTCAAGTAGTGATTTTTGGGTTCGGTACAAATCATACCAGCAATCGCGGCAAATAGCTATTCACAGAACTACACAAGATTCTTCCAGCAGCTTGGGTACAAATTGACAGCAAAAAAGGCGGCACCTGATTTCTCAGATGCCGCCGCTGTTCAAATTACCACTTCTTTATGGGCTGCGCTTCGGGCAGTGTCAGCGTGTTTGCCATCGTTCGGGCACTTAAGTTTTTGGACTGCGAATCCAGATGTGCGTAGATGTTGGCTGTGGTAGAAATATCGCTGTGACCCAGCCACTCTTGAATCTGCTTCATCGGTACGCCCTCTTTCAGCAATAGGCTGGCACAGGAGTGGCGCAAATCATGGAAGCGAATCCTGCGCAGACCTTTTTCTTTCAAAAGCTGCGGAAAGCCTGTCGTCACGGAATCCGGCTGGATCAGATTTCCCATCGCATCCACAAATACATAACCAAGGTACTCTTGGTTATAGCAGCTGCCGCAAATTTTCTGGTTGTATTCCTGCTGCTCTTTGACGGCTTTTAAGCGCTCCGCAATCGGGTCTACCAGCGGCAAGGTGCGCAGACTGGATTTCGTTTTGGCGCGGTCTGCTTCTACCAAAATCTTCTTGCCATCAATGCGGGTGCTGGTCACGATGTGGCGAATGGTCAGCGTCTTGGCTTCAAAGTCGATGGCCTCCCACCGCAGCCCCATCACCTCGGCACGGCGCAGTCCGTAAAAGGCTGCAAGCTGGATGATAAGTTCCAGCTTATGCCCTTGGGCGGCTTCAAAGAGCTTTTCCATTTCCTCGGCGCTGTAATAGCTTGCCATGAACGCCTGCGGCTTGGGGCGGTCCACCTTGTCCACCGGGTTACTGGCTATCAGGTCGATGCGCACGGCGTATTTCAGCGCTTTGTGAAGATTGGCGTGGAATCGCAGGATAGAGGTGTTTTTCAGCGTTTCCGCTTCGTGCAGATAAAAACTCTGAATCTGGCGCGGCTGTAACCCTGCCAGCGTTACGCCCAGCGGTTCAAAGTAGGGAATGATATGTTTCTCTACATTGAAGCAATAAGACGAGTAGGTCGTTTCTGTTACAGCGGTCCGCATCATTTTCAGCCAGTACCGCATATAGTCGCTGAATGCCATATCCGGGCTGAGTTCGGACACCTGACCCTTGGGAATCGTGAAGTCCTTTCGCGTATCCGCCAGCATTTTTTCGGCGCGTTTTTTGTTGCCCTTGACGGGCAGCCCTGTGCCGATCCACGGCTGGCGGCGTTTTCCCGCCGAGTCCGTGTAACTCAGCACGATGTAATAAAATCCGTTTTTCTCCTGTAAGCGTCCTGCTACCATAGGCATCTCTCCTTTTTTCAAGTTGCTGCATTTTGGGTTCGGTACAACGATACCAGCAATCCCGCCAGAAAGCTATTCACAGAATTGCACAAGAACCGTTCTGCACATTGGGTGCAAACTGACATCATTCGCGTTCCTGCTCCCGTCTGCGGTGGCGTGGTCTGGGATGCAGCGGCATCCTGTTTTCCCGGTCTATGCGGTTGGATTCACGCGTCCGTTTAATACGCTTGATTGCGCCTTCCGCGATTTTATCCTCTTTGCGGAGTTTGGCAATCTCACAGGTCAACGCCATGCGTTGGTCAGCCAACTCCGGCGAAGCATCCTTTCGGCGCATCTGCTTGACGACCTCGGCACGCTGCGCGGCAAGGGTTTCCATCTGCCGGGACAAGCCCTTGCGGTAGTCCACGATTGCCTGTAAAGACAGGAACTTGTGGTCATGGACAAAGGCGTGTTCTGCAAGGATTTTCTCGGTATCTTTCCAGATGCGCTCCAGTTCCGGGCGGTTGATGTGCGGTTGCTGTTTCTTGGGCAGGATACCCAGCTGATAACAGTAGTACAGATATAAGCGGTGCATCTGGGATTCCCCAAAGAATACCTCGAAGAAAATTTGGAGGATGCTTCTATTTTCCGTAGGACGATACCGTTTCGGCGTGTTTTGCCGGGGCGGGTGTTTCAACTCATACAGCCTTGGTCCGTACAACAGGTAATTTCCGCGCAGTCGGTCATCTATGGCAGGTAAATCGTATTCTTCTCCCAGCCTATAAAGCCGCACGGCTCGACCACCATCCCGCGCCCGGATGGTTGCGTACCTACGGTTAGGGTCACTGCCGAAAATATACCCTTGCCGATACAGCGCTCTGTGAAAATCCTCGGCGGTGCTGGCATCCTCACAGGCTTGGTCGATGGCCTCCCGCATCCGGGCGTACCGCGCCGGTTCCTTGGCCTTGGGCTGCTCCACCACCGACAAGCCGTACTCCCGGCACAGCTTGTCGGATGCTGCCCGGAACTCGGCATACTGGCTGCGGCGCTGCTCATATTTCTTGCCGTCCACATAGGACACGGAATTTATCACAAAATGATTATGTAAGTTATCCGTATTCATATGGGTAGCGACCAGCACTTGGAAACGCTTGCCCCAGACCTTGCGGGCCAGTGCCACGCCGATTTCATGGCATTGCTCCGGGGTAACCTCTCCTTCGCGGAAACTCTGGTAGGCGTGGAGCGCCACCACGCCGTCTGTTTTACCAAAGCGTTCCTGTACGGCTCGCATATCCTCCCACGCATGGTCTGCCATGCAATGGATGCCGGTGACAAGCTGGGCGCTCTCGTTCAGCTTGGTCTTGGCATCGTTCTCTGCATAGTGGAGAGTTTGGGCAAGAGCATCATATTCGGTCTTGTCCGGGTTGGCCGCATAGTCAAGGACGCGCTGTAAGCTGTCCTTGATCGTCCAAATCTTAGTTACCGCCAATGAGCAGGTCCCTCATGCGGTCGGTCTGGGTGTTGATGGCTGCCCCTTCCCGTGCAGAACAGTTCTCTGCAATTTCATCCAGTTTGTCCAATACATCAAATACCTCCTTGGGCGGGTGTCCACCCGGTTCATATCCCAGCGCCCGCTGGCGTAAGTATTCCGAGAGAGACAGCCCGCACCGTTTAGCCATCAGCGTCATTTTTCGTTTCTCTGTGACGCTGACGCGGACATTGATCCCAACGCTGCGCTTTCTCATGCGCCAGCAGCCTCACAGGGGTTCGGGGCTGTCCCCGTAGGCTTTTCGGCGGGTTGCCCTGTGGCAACACTTCGCCCATGCTTGCTTCCCTCAAGCGCTCCGAGTGACGATGGTGACGATGGTGACGGTCTTTCTGGGATACCCCACCCCGATAATTGAGTTATGTCAATATCATCGTCACCACCGTCACCATCGTCACCATAGAAGCTCAAAAGGCGAACCTTGTTTTTTCGATGGGTTTTATATCGGATGTTTTTCGGTTCAAATACTTTATCGAAATACTTCGCCATGTTATAGGTAAATTGATTCGGCTGTACTCCCTCGATATGCACTTCTGCAAGCAATTCCGATGCCGTTCCCTGCCAGTTTCCCACACTTTCGATGTACTCCGCTACTTTCCACAAGTAGTCCGGAACAGTCTTGATTTCTCGTTCCTCTGCGGTTTCTTCATCTTCCAAAGTCCAGACGCAATTTTTTTCCCGCAAATGCAGCGTCCTGTCGTCCATATCGCGTCCGGTGAGCAAAATGTCAGCGGTCTGGCTCATACGCTTACGCTGCATGACCCAGCTTGTATCGGCCACACCCATAAGCCCTGTGGAGCCGGAAATCTGCTCGAATGGGTCGGATGCAGTTTGCTTGCGCAAGTGGTGAATCAGCAAAATGCAGATGCCATACTTATCAGCAAGCTTTTTCAATGCACCGGCCTCCTTATAGTCATTTGCATACATTCCGCCGTTTCCATCGCTTACACGCACTTTTTGAAGCGTATCGATGACAACCAAGCCAACATCGCGGTATGTATGAATCAAAGATTCTACCTGTTCCTCTAAACCCTGCCCGATGCTCGGACATTCGGTTTGAAGAATCAGTCGCTCTGGGGCATCTCCGCCGTCAATCAGCTGGAAAATACGGTTTTGCAAACGATTGAATGTATCTTCTAACGAGAAATAAATCACGGTACGCGGCTCTATTTCTCGATTCCAGACAGGATTACCCTGCGCGATCTGCAAACACAGCCACAAGGTCAGCCAACTCTTTCCCGCCTTGCTGGGACCGGCAAACAGCGCCAATCCGGCTGGGAGTAGACCGGGGATAATCCACTTTACAGGTGGCAGCGGCGTAGAGAGGAGTTCTTCTGCGGAGATTGCCTTTGGAAGTTTTGTAAAAGTCATTTGCATCATCCTTTCTTGTTTGGCATATATCTATTATCTCATAGTATCGTAATTTTGTGTGTAGTAAGTTTTACTCTCTAGTGTTAAGTTGTACGGCTCACGCTGCCCCACACCCCCACAAGTGCGCCAAACGGCGGGCGTTCTGGCTGCTTCGTATCCGTGTGCTGCGTGTGGCATCTGCCCCACACCGGGCGGATTTGGGAGGTTACTGCGAGTGAATCAGAACTGATTCACTTTTATGCCCTGTTCTCTGGAAAGTGAATCAAATCTGATTCACTCCCAATAAATTCCCCGAAAGTATACGGTTCTGATTCCCTACTTTTATTAGACTGGAAAACGTGAATCGGTTTCGCATACTTTCGGGATAACTTTTCGATTTACAGCTGCATTTGTCCACTTTGCCCCAGCTGCGGGGACGACTTGCAAGGCTGCCGTTCGGCTGCAACGGCATCATGGGTATTTTTACCCCAGCCAGGTTCTCTGCCTGCCGCCCTCATTGTGTGAACTGTGACTGGACGGAAGTATCTTTACGACCACATCTGTCATTGCGCTCCACTCCGCCATGGGGTGTTTATCAGAGATTGAATCGCTCGTGCCCGGTGGCAGTCATGGCGCGTACTCTGTCTGCGCTGCCGTACTCGTAAGTTGACGGCAATGCGGTGAATGTACCTTGCTTGTCGGATATGCAGTTTTCAAGGTGCCAAATCTATTTAAGACGGGGAGGTGCTCTTGCCAAAATCAAGGCAGCTCCTACGCGCTCACGCGGGTCTGACCGCACGGACTTTTCAGAACATAATTGATCACATTGATTTTGGGGATTTTGTAGGCGTTTCCCAGCCGGATGCAGCTGATTTCGCCCTCTCCCAGCAGGTCATAGGCCGCGTGGCGGCTGATGCCCAGCATGGCTTGCAGATCCTTGACCGTTACAATGTCCGGGTACTCCGCAAACATGAGCTTGTACATTTCCCTGATTTCTTTACAATCCATTCGATCACCATCCTTATATCAGTATTTTGCCTTCGCCTGCAAGCGAAGTATACATATAAGATACTTCGCTCACGAGCGAATGTCAATAGAAGTCACAAAAAATTCATTTTTCGATTTTTCACTTGCGCTTTCATGTTATGGTGTGCTACAATAGAGAAAATTTATTGGAGGGCTTTTTTCATGGAAGTAGGTCAAAAAATAAAACTAGTACGACTTCATAGAGGTCTGACACAAAAACAACTGGGTGACCTTCTCAATCTTGGGGACGGCGGCGCAAATCGAATCGCACAATATGAAATAGGATACCGTGTTCCCAAGCCATCTCTACTAAAAGAAATCGCAAAAGTTTTGGATGTCAAAGAAGAAACATTTTTCGTGAGCGACAAATATCTCTTAGACATCCTGCGGACAATTATGTGGTACGATTTTGAACATAGAAGATCTTTCAAACTGGCTGAGGCCACGCTTGATGCTTCGATTGCGCCGATAGAAAGTAAAACCATCGAACTGCGCGGCAACGCCTGCACCACATGGGGCGACTCAATCGCACCAGCACCCGCAACAGTACTATGGATGAATGTTCCACTCGTCAATGACCTCATGCGGGAGTGGCTTACCCGAAAGCAGGAACTTGCCTCCCATGCTATTACAAAGTCCGAGTATCTCGAATGGCTGCTCCAATGGCCGGCATCCTCCGACATGGCCGGAAAACGTGAGCCCAAAAGACCGTGGAGAAAGACTATATGATATACCGCCGCAAGGTTCAATTCGGATATATTTTGTTAGATGCAGCTAAGAAAAATTCTTCTTGAATTTTTATGGGTTTTCTGCAAAAGCACGGTGTTGGAACTTATTTCTGTATAAAACAGCTAAGTTTCAGATACCGTGCTTCTGCTTTGTCATATAACAGCAATATTCAGCAAAGGTGTTCTTTGATGTTGGCTCAGGTCGTATGCCATTTGTTTAGGCAATGAATAAAAATTTTGTACTATTGTTCGCGTTCAGCAAATTGATTTCACTCTGATTTTGACATATAATATATTTGTATAGTTTTATCAAGAGAAGCCCCTCATGTGTTGGGCGGTTTCACGAAGTGCAGAACAAAGCTTAATCCATAATGGAGGTACAGCATGACGAAGAAGATTCAATCTATTCCTGAGGCAAGACTGCTTCTGGAATCGCTGCGCTCCGTGGGATATAACGAGGAAACAGCGATTGCAGATATTATAGATAACTGCATTTCCGCCAAGGCACATGAAATCAAAATCCAATTTGACTGGGAAAAGAAACGAATTGTGATTTCTGATGATGGGCTAGGCATGAGCTCAAAGGACTTAATTGAGAATATGCGCATAGGTTCTTCAGATCCTAACCAAGTTCGAGATGAAAGGGATCTAGGACGATTTGGCATGGGAATGAAAACAGCCGCCTTCTCGCTTGGAAAAAAATTAACAGTCGTAACGAAGTCTAATTCGACTGTGAGCAATGCCTCTTGGGATTTGGAACAAATTCCGAGTATTGGATGGAACTTAATCATCCGGGATGAAAGCGAAATCTCCGAATTTTCATCTCAGATAGATGAGCAGGGAACGGTTGTTATTATTGAAAACTTAGATCGTGTGATTGATACTGATGATGAAAAGAAAGCAAAAAACAAATTTTACAGGATTGCAAACAGAACTGAAAAACATCTGGCGCTTACATTTCATCGCTTTATCGAAGAAGACTGTCTGATTCTTGAACTTAATGATATTCCAATTAAGGCATGGAATCCGTTCATTGTGGAAAACAGTGCCACGCAGGAGCTGCCAGAAGAATCAGTTTTCTCGGACAATGGGTGCATAAAGGCCATAATTCAGCCCTATGTCTTGCCGCATAAAACAAAATTCGCATCGGACGATGACTATCAGCTGGCAGGCGGGCCTAAGGGCTGGAACTATCACCAAGGTAGCTATGTCTATAGAAACAAACGATTGATTATTTGCGGAACATGGTTTGACTACATCAAAAAAGAACCTGCATACAACCTTGCTCGCATAAAAATTGATATATCATCAGCCAGTGATGAGGATTGGAAAATCGACATCAAAAAATCCACAGCATCTCTGCCTAGTTATGTTAGAGAAGCTGTCGAGCGGGAAATCGATCTCTGCACTGAGGCATCGGCTCGTGTATACAATTCTCGCGGAAACTATTCGAAGTCAAATGTTAGCACTCCCAATCTGGATTATGTGTGGGAACAACGAAAAAAGGATGGTAGATATTCTTTTTATATCAACCGAAAGCATTCTTTGCTGAACACTATAAAAAAGCAACTGGATGAGCAGGGAAAGAAAACACTATTCGCATATCTTTCTTTAGTTGAAAATTTTGCACCTTTCATGATGTCTGGAGTTACGGATTCTTTGCAGAAGGGAAAGAATAATGCTACCTTTGATAAAACGTCTCTGGAGTATCAGATTCAAATCAAAGAATTAGAGGATATGATTAAAATTTTCATGTCCCAAGGATTCACAAAGGATGAAATACAATCAACACTGCTGGATATGGCTAACTATAGGCATCTCCGCGATGACATCATCAGACTTGTGGGGGAAGCACAATGATTAATATACCGAAAGATTTAAGTGATATCGAAGTTGGTATATACAAAAGCGGATACAGCTACTGTGAAAGCCTTGTAAAAGTGAAACATATGGCAATTGCCAAAGCAGTTGAGAATACGGCAGAGAGATATGGTGCCTTGAAAATGATATCTGATATGGACTGCTTTAAAGAGTTCCTGTTTCGTGAAGTGACTGCCTATACAGAGCCATCCATTGGCGTTAGTGATCCGAGTTTGAGTGACAAAAATTGGTGGAATGAACTTAAGCATACACCGAGTTTCAAGCCAGAATATTGGAGCCGTTACTATGATTATTTGTTAAAGAAACCTTCTTGGAGCATTACAGCGGTCGAAAATATCAATTCTTCCACCGATGAAATTATGAATTCTTTGACAAATCCGCGGAAGGGCATGGCAGGTGAACGCATGGGAATGGTATTTGGCTATGTTCAGTCCGGCAAAACAGCGCACTACATCGGAATGATCAATAAGGCTTATGATGCAGGGTATCGTATTGTGATTGTTCTATCTGGTATTCACAATAGTCTTCGCAGTCAGACTCAGTCGCGTATTGATGAGGAAGTGCTTGGATATGAAACAAGCCTAGAAAGTATCGGAGATATGACGCGGGAGCGTAATGCAATTGGCGTTGGTATAGGCCCCTATAACCAAGTTGAAACGCCTGTTCAATCTATTACAACGCGCGATGAAAAAGGTGATGTCAACAAAAAGACCGAGGGCGTTTCGATGATGCCGCCCCTTATGGTTGTCACAAAAAAGAATGCATCCGTCTTGCGCAAGATTCTCCGATTCTTTCGAAAAAATTACTGTGCGGAAATTATTGGAGGAAAAAAGAAAATTCCTGCAAAATATCCTGCACTCATTATTGATGACGAAGCAGATCAGGCTTCTATCAATACAAGAGCAAGCTATGATGACCAAGGCAACATTTTGGATGACTATAATCCTACAACAATTAATGGTCTGATTCGGGAACTGCTGAACATATTTGAATGCAGATCCTATGTTGGGTACACAGCGACCCCTTTTGCAAACATCTTTATTCCTCCGCATATCGACGACGAAAGATATGGAACCGATTTGTTCCCCAGAGATTTTATCTATAGAGCTCCCAGAGCAGATCAATATATTGGCGCAAGGGAATTCTTTGGATTGGGCGGTGAAGACATTCCCGCAATGCCGCTTTATCGAAAAATTGCGGATGGCGCAGGCTATCTCGGTAAAGGAACTAAATCTACCGATGCAGTTGGTGAGCTTCCCAAAGAACTCAAACTGGCTGTGAAATATTTTCTTCTTTCTACAGCGCTTAGAAACTGCAGAGGCCAGCGGAACAAACCTAACACAATGTTGGTTCATATTGTTCGATTCGTTGGCCAGCAAAATAAAATCAAACAGAGAATAATCAAATATTTTAAAGATGAAATCGAAAATTATATTCGATTTGGGGATCCATCAATCGAAAGTGAGTTCAAATCCATTTGGGAAGAAGACTATCTTCCGACTACAGAAAAAATGCGAGTACAGTTCAGAAAATATATGGCTGAATGCGTTGATGTCGATTGGAGCAGTATATGGGCTGAAATCAAAAGGCTAATCGCTGACAAGGAAATCAGTGTATACAGCGTCAACGGAAAGAGCGAAGATGTTCTCCTTTATAAAAACCACGAGGGAGCCCCTTTCAATGTCATTGTAATAGGAGGAGATAAACTTTCCAGGGGTTTAACGCTTGAGGGGCTGACGATAAGCTATTTTACCCGAAGTTCCAATACATATGACACCTTGATGCAAATGGGCCGTTGGTTTGGCTTCCGCCCCGGATATTTGGATGCCTGCCGATTATTTACTACGGATTCTTTGTACGCAAGTTTTTCCCATATTTCTATGGCAACGGAAGATCTTGCGGCGCAATTCGATTTTATGAATAGTGTGGTTCAAACTCCAAGAGACTTCGGATTGCGTGTTGCATCTCACCCAACGCTTGAAATTACCAGCCGCAATAAAATGAGAACGGGTCAAGAATTCAAGCGCGACTTTAGCTGTAAATTAAGCCAAACGCGTGTTTTTGATATTGATGGAGAGCAGTATGACAGAAACTTTGAAGCCGTTGAAGATTTCTTGTACGCAATTAAAGGTTGCCGTATAACAACAGAGCAGTATCAAAAAACACATAATCGTAAGGCTCCCGGCGAACACATCTTTTATCAGGGCGTATCGGCACACGATGTTGCAAATTTTCTTGAGAGTTATGAAACGTCCAAAACTGCTACCAGAGCAAACAGCAAGTACATGGCAGATTATATTAGAACCATGAATGCGGATGGAATTGGCGGTGTTAAATCATGGACGGTTTGCCTAATTAATGTCAGTGGCCACGGGGAAAATTTTGACATTGCAGATCTCAAAAATATAGGTGGCGGCATTTACAGAGAAGAAGGACATGGCGTGGATTCGTATGTGGACGCTGCCATATGTTCCATTCACGCAATGACATCTGCTGGACATGAGTATCTCGATTATGACAAGCAAGCATATGACAAAGTTCTGCAGCTGAGAGAAAAGTACAAAAATGATTCTGCAACAACAAAAGTTAATGAAATTATCCGGAGAGAAACTAGAGCGTTTTCAAACGGTCTTTTGATTCTGTATCCCATCGGAGATGCCGGACAACTGACCGCATTGAAGGGGAATCACAAACCACCCTTTGGTTTTGCAGCTGTATTTCCTGATCGCAATGGAAAAGGCAATCTAAAATCCTATCGTATGAATGATATTGCATTGGAGAAAGACAACGATGAGCTTTACGGCTGATATTTACAAGGAAATATTGTTTGATATATCTGCGGGAACAAATCAGACGCAGCCATTTGCGATGCGGCGGACAGCATTTAACAATGGTATTGTAGTAGTGTTTGCAATAAATGTTGCCACAAAAATGCGGTCGGCCTTTTTATCTGTGACTTCAGTGATTTCCAAATGCAAATTTCCGCACTGGAAAGGTGTCGAAATTGAAACAGCCACATTGCCTGCGTATGGAAGTGATACACCTTTTGTAGCATTATTCCAACTTCCAAATAGTGCCGATGATATCTTTGAAATCGTAGTTGAAGATTTGAGACGTCAGCTGAAAGCGGCGAAATCTAATGCAGACTCTTTGCCTGTTATTATCAATGTTCTGGCAAAATGGAAGAATTTCTTTGCCTCTAATAAAGAGCTCGTGATGACTGAAAAGCGACAGCAAGGACTTTACGGCGAATTGTTATTTTTAAGTGAGTGTTTGGACTCGTATGGTCTTGAGTCTGTGTCACACTGGGCAGGCAGTGAGGATGAAACGCATGACTTCTATTTTGGCTCACATGCAGTTGAAGTGAAAACTACATCTATGCAGGCCCCGTATTTTGCCAGTATCAGCAGCGAATATCAAATGGACAACAGCGATCTTCCTGGAAAGTTATTTCTGCGTTTTTATGCACTTCGTACAAGCCAAAGCGGAGGAGAGACGCTTCCGGAACTGGTTGCAATGCTTCGCGGCAGGCTACATGAGAATTTATCTGAGCTACAGAAGTTTGATGAAAAATTGAAGAAGTATGGCTACTTTGATGAAGTGACCGATAGTTATACCATCGGTTATTACCAGCGCGATAATTATTGCTTTTCTGTTGAGGATGGCTTTCCCAAAATTACAAAAAGTAACTTGTCGCAGGGTGTCTCAGATCTTACATACAGAATAAGTATCGCGCTTTGTATTCCTTACGCCCAAAGTATAGAGTCGGTATTTAAGGTTTTGAAAGGCGGAAACTGCTGTGCTAAAAGAAAAAATCCTTGAATTCTACAGAGAATTTCAAGATGAAGTCCTTAATTATGTGAAAGAGAATAGTCCAATATCTACTAATATAGCTTTCAAAACTTTATTTTTATCATACCTTACGGAAGCAGGAGAAACTCTTGTTTCGGATTGTGCTCTAGTGGACTTTAAAAAAGATGGAGAGAATATGAAACTGGACGGATACGCGTACAGCGAATATTTTCATTCACTTACGCTACTCGTAAGCAAGTATCAGGCCAAGCCTCAGCCGGAAAAGATAAAGAAAACAGAGATTGATAAACTTTCAAGAAAAGTTTTAAAGTTTTATAAGACTTGCGGCACTGATGCCTTTGAAGCTTTGGAAGAATCCAGCGATGGTTATCAAGCGTATGAGTTTGTCAAAGCGCATAAGAATGAAATCGAAACGGTTAATATAATCCTGTTAACTAACGATGAAACAGTTCAGTATACTCCGAATGATACACATAACGGAAAAGTAACTATCCGTTTTGATGTTTGGGATATAGAACGGCTATATCAAACCGTCCTTGGCGGCGCTGCTGTTGAACGCCAGCTTGTTGTAAAATTAAAGAAAAAATATGGTACTTCACTGCCGCTGATTAAGGTAAAAGGAGATAACGCGATTTATGACTGTTATATTGGGGTTATCTCTGGAAGACTTTTAGCACAAATTTATGAAGCCGAGGGCCAAGATCTAATTCAGAAAAATGTACGCTCTTTTTTGCAGGCAACAGGCAATGTTAATAAAGGAATCAAAGCATCGTTAGCTAACGAGCCTGAAATGTTTATGGCATACAACAATGGCATTTCAACAATCGCAGAAAGCGTTGCTGTTGATGAGAGCCAATGTAATGGAGATATTTCGACTATTACAGAAATTACCGGGTGGCAAATCGTAAATGGCGGGCAGACCACAGCGTCAATTTACAACGCGTACAGGGCAAAACTTCCGTTGGATCAAGTGAATGTGCAAATCAAGCTGTCTGTTATCAAGCAGAAAGATCGGGCAGAGGATATTATTCACAATATTTCCAAATATGCCAATAGCCAAAATAAGATTAACATGTCTGACTTTAACGCGAATGATGCATATCACGTGAAGATGGAGCGTCTATCCAGAGCAACTCCTATTCCCGTTGCAAAAGGAAAGTCGACAGATTATTGGTTCTACGAGAGAGCTCGCGGACAATATTTGGTTGAACTGAATCGCCAGCCTTCTGCGACAGCAAAAAAAGAGTTTAAAAACCGCTGTCCCAAAAATCGTTGCATTTCTAAAACTGTAGCAGCAAAGTGCATGATGGCATATCAAGGTCACCCAGATATTGTAAGTAAAGGTCTGGAGACGAATTTCATCTATTTTTCAGATATGGTCTCAGACGGTACATTCCCGGAACCATCAGAGCAGAGCTATACTGAGATGATTGCCAAGGTGATATTGTTCAATAGCTGCGATAAAATCATCAAAAATCTAAAATTTGGCGGCTTTAAAGCTCAGCAGGATTATTACACTATTGCTCTTATCGGGAAATATTATTCAGATTTATTCCATCCTCAGGAAATCTGGAACAGCCAGATGATTAGTGCAGAAATGGCGAAGACCATAGAGGAATTAGCTTTCTTCGTATGGAATCACTTCCAGAATCCTACAGTTCCGGGAGTAAATGTAGGCCAGTGGTGTAAAAAAGAAGAATGTTGGGAGCTTTTGCAAGCGCGTTATGAAAATGAATATATGCAGAGGTAAGGTCCATGTACAAGGTTGTTGACTTGTTTGCAGGAGCCGGCGGCCTAAGTTTGGGCTTTATGCAAACAAAAAAGTACGATATAAAAGTGGCATTTGAAAATAATCCGGCTATGCAGAAAACATATAAGAAGAATCATATGGGTGTCGATGTACGAGATGACGTATGCTTAGCTGATTATGATGACATTCAAAAAAAATACGGTAAGATTGATGTGGTTATTGGCGGGCCTCCGTGTCAAGGATTTTCAAATGCAAATCGGCAGAAAAACCATGCGATAAGCCAAAATAACATGTTAGTAAAGCAGTATATTAGAGCAATTCGTGAACTGCGCCCCAAGGCTTTTGTTATGGAAAATGTCAGCATGCTACGATCTGATGTGCATCGCTTTTATTTGGATGAAGCGGACAATAAATTGTTTGACCAAGAAAAATATGAGATTCATATGCAGAGCACAAAACTTGTCCTTTTAGATAAAGCTTATATGTTCGATTGTGCAAAAACTATTGCAAGATCTTCATCAGCAATTACTGCAAATATTTGGCCTGAGGATTGTTATGTTTCTCTAAATGTGGTTTATAAAATGTCAAAAAATCATCAAAAACTTCTCAAGACATTGAAAAAGCACAAGAAAAAATTGCTGGAATATGCTGATATATATGCAGATGAAGGGGAAAAAAACGATATAGAAAGCAACGATATAGCGCTTCGTTCCTATGAGGCTTTTAGCGCAATAAAGCAATTTTTTGATGAAAAATTAGAAGCTGATAAATTAAAAGATGTGATTGAACCTGCCATTATGATTCAACGAATGCTAAGTAAGTCGAAAGAAATATTCGATAATCATCTTGTTGTAGATAAGTGCGATTACGCAGAAAATGGAGATTTAGTTGCATATATCAAGTCATACGCGGTATTTGATTACTTAAAGGCACTTCTTGGTACAGATTCAAACGGATATGAAATAAATCAAGATGTTCTTTGTGCGGCTGATTTTGGTGCACCTCAAAAAAGAAAACGTTTTATTGTGATCGGCATAAAAAAATCATTGACGGATACTGTGCAATTGCCAATAGGGATTTTTTCTGAAAAGGACTATCGGACGGTACAAGATGCAATTGGTGATTTGCAGAATGTTCCAACTGTAACCGATGTTGCAGAAGATATTGGAACACCACTAAAAAAGGCTGATGATATAAGCGAACTTGGAAAATCACTTCGTGATACTGACACGCTGTTTAACCATATCATTACCAAGACAAGAGAAACCGCTATGGAGCGGTTTAAGGCAATAAAACAAGGCGAGAACTTTCATTCTCTAAATGACTCTTTAAAAACCAACACATATACAGATGCAAATCGCACACAGAATACTATATACTTGAGACTTGCATATAATCAACCAAGCGGTACAGTAGTTAACGTGCGTAAATCCATGTGGATTCATCCAGAGCTTAATCGAGCAATAAGCATTCGAGAAGCAGCACGGCTGCAGACGTTTCCAGACAGTTTCATTTTCTGCGGCTCTAAGGATAAACAGTATCAGCAGGTTGGCAATGCTGTTCCACCTATTATGGCTAAAGCGATTGCAGAAAAGCTTGCAGATCAGCTTGAGCAGATAGAAAAACGGTTTGAAAGATAAAATGGCTGATAATCATTCAAAAGAAATACGCAGCAAAAACATGTCACATATTCGGAGCACAAACACAAAGCCTGAAGAACTCGTCAGGAAGCACCTGTTTTCTAGGGGCTTTCGATACAGGAAAAATGTACGCAACTTGCCTGGATGCCCCGATATTGTTTTGCCTAAGTATCATACAGTCGTTTTTGTGAATGGCTGTTTCTGGCACAAACATAATTGTGGTCGGTTCGTATGGCCTTCTTCAAATATCGAATATTGGATACCTAAAATTAACCGAAATGTAGAACGAGACATCGAAAATCAAAAAAAGCTGACAGATATGGGGTGGAAAGTGTTAATTGTTTGGGAATGTGAGTTGAAAAAGACTTCTCAGAAAGAACGCCTCGAAAAGCTTTGCAATGAAATCATATCATAGAGCATCTGTCCTCTGCATGAACTGTAGTTTCAACAAGAAAATAATAGTATGTGATAACATCTTTTTTTGTGACATACTCGCGAATTTCGAAATGAGGTTAAGCAGTCATGGAAAAACCCACAATCTTTTTTAGCCATTCTGCAAAAGACAGGAATGTAATTCTTCCCATCAAAGAGAAACTTATAAAAATCACCAGCGGTGTCATTCAAATTTTCATGTCGAGTGATGGGCAAAGTATTCCGTTTGGAAACAACTGGATACACAAAATAGAAGATGGCCTAAACAATGCCAAAATCATGTTTGTATTTGTCACACCAACTTCTATTGAATCTGGATGGATTTACTTTGAGGCTGGATTTGCTTATTCAAAAGGCATTGATGTGATTCCTGTTGGTGTTGGAATTGACATTGGTTCTATAAGACCTCCTCTCAGTCTTTTACAAGGTTTTAATATCACTTCAAAGTACAGTTTACAAGGGACTACACAGAGTAGGTATCTGACGGGAGGGGTTCCGCCCGTCAGATTTTCCATGTGATATTCAAGCTGTCGCTTGTGGCGGCTATGGTAGTAATCATCAAATCTACCACACGCCGCTTGTCGTCAAAGGATACATTTTCCCAAGTATCGAGGTAGCCGGAAATCTGGCTGACCTGTTCCGGGCTGATGGCTTCCACCGTCAGTTCCGCTATCCTCGCCAGAAGTTCCTGCTTGCGCCCGTCCAGTTCCGCTATCTTCACATTCACATAGGAGAGCAGGACATTGTTTGCACCCGTCAGACTGTCCACCAGCTTTTCAATCTCGCTGTCCACATGGGCAAGATCCACTTGCAGTGCTGCAATTTTCGGGTTTGCCTTTGCCGCTTTCTTTCTGCCTGTCAGCGTCTTGTAGCTTGCCAGTTTCTTTACCATCTGCTGATAAACAACCGCTTCCAGTTCCGAAGTAATGATTTTCCCGCACCCCGGACAACTCTTGTTATCCAGCCGTTTCGTACAGCGAAGGTATTGCTTGCCGGAGGGATTGAAGATACTCATAAGAGCATACCCGCAATTCCCGCATTTGATTTTTCCCGCCAGCCATGTATGGGTGGCTTTTCGGGCAGACTGGATTTTCATGTTGTTCATCAGCTTCTTGCGGCAGGTCAGCCAGATGTCGGAGGGGACAATGCCCTCATGGGGAGCCAGTACCAGCATTTGGTCTTTCAAGTCGTTCTTTTTGCTGGGCTTCACATCTCGCCCTTGATACAGATAGCAGCCGTTCATGCCTGTAAAATCGGCAGCGTCATTGACAATGACTGTCCCTTGACTTTTGAAAAACTCGTACACATCAAGGTCTGCCTGCACATAGACAGGATTGCGTAACATCTGCGCCAGCGTGGGGCGTATCAGTTCTTTACCGTTGAATAAAATCCCCTGTTCGGCAAAGTACCGGGTAATGTCCCCGTAGGAGGTTGTGGGCTGGGCGTACATCTCAAACATCAGCCGGATATTTGCCGCTTCATCTGGATTTACCACCAGCTTCTTTGTGTTGATACCGTCCATCTTAATCGGCTCTGTATGGAAGCCGTAAGGGGCTTTCCCGCCCATCTTGAAACCACGCTGACAGCGGGAGTACCATGCGTCCTGCACCCGCTTCTGTATCGTTTCCCGTTCAAGCTGGGCGAACACGATACAGATATTCAGCATCGCCCGCCCCATCGGGGTGGAGGTATCAAACTTTTCCGTAGAGGACACAAACTCCACATTGTACTGCTGGAACAGCTCCATCATGTTGGCAAAGTCCAGAATGGAACGGCTGATACGGTCGAGCTTGTAAACCACGACCTTTGCAATCAAGCCCCGCTTGATGTCCCGCACCAGTTCTTGAAACTTCGGACGGTCTGTGTTCTTGCCGCTGTACCCTTTGTCTGTGTATTCCTTGCAGTTACCGCCTTTCAACTCGTATTTGCAAAATTCAATCTGGCTTTCAATGGAAATGCTGTCCTTTTTGTCTACCGATTGTCTTGCATAGATTGCGTCTATTCGATTGTTCATATTGTCGCTCCTTTTCTTAAAAAAGAAACGGAGCTGCTGACAGTTTTATTATACCGCCAGCAGCCCCGCAAATCAACGATGGCTTCGGAAAACCTTATGCCCCGGCTTCCTCACTCTGCCGTTTGTCGGCATACTTGCGGAACACCTCATAAAGCTGCTGTTCCAGCTCCCGGCGTTTTGCCGCTTCCTGCTCCGGCGTGAACACCGGGGAGAGATTTTCCAGCGTGATTTCCTTTCCCTGAAAAGTCACGACTTCGGTTTCTTTCTTGTATCTGATATGCTCCATAGTACCTCCGTATTTAATTTTCAAAGTGCAGTGCCGCCATGCTGCGGCGTGAAATGTTTTCTGCCATCAATCACCGTTCCCTTGTGTGCCGCTGCTGCCGTTTCAGTTCCACCAGTATATCCGGCGGGATACGGTCAACCAGCCGCTGTAAATCGTCCAGTTCGCTTTTCAGCTTTGCCCGTTCCATCGTATCTTTCATCTTGCCTTTT
>OHTD01000524.1_pt1 | contig 20333 bp, 21 predicted proteins | sample 1578871 | NCBI WGS metagenome assembly OHTD01 (sample SAMEA3879574, study PRJEB24766) | human gut metagenome | biome: human-associated habitat; feature: feces | place: USA | collected 1985/1987 | reverse complement strand
TGAAGTTATTATTTACTCCTGTTCCTTCTAATGTTATTACTGGAACTGTTTTGTCTATTGTAAATGTAACTTCTGTTCTGTTATATGCTAAGTCAATAACTTCTACTGTATATGTTCCTTCTTCTGTAAATGTTAATTCTTTTTCATTTACTGTTATCCATCTGCCATCATCTTTTCTGTATTTAATGTTATGAACATTTTCTTCTTCTATTATTGCTTTTACGTCTGTTCTGAAGTTATTATTTACTCCTGTTCCTTCTAATGTTATTACTGGAACTGTTTTGTCAATTGTAAAGTTTATTTGTTCTGATTTATTTCCAGCTTTATCAGACATAACTACTTCGTAATTTCCTTCTTCAGTTAATGGTGTTCCTAATTCATAATTTTTAACTAATTCACCATTTCTTCTTAAATGGATTGTTCCAAGATTTGCATCTTCTGCTGTAATTATTACGTCTGATCTAAAGTAATTATTAACTCCTGTTCCCTCTAATTTTACAACAGGTTTTGTTCTATCATATATAACTCTTGGATATTCATCACGATTAATTCTTGTTTGATCTAATTTTTCTCCAACATTTCCTGCTATATCAGCATATCCATATACTTCAAATGGTATTTCACCTTCTGGCATAGTTTCATCTAATGTGAAATCTACCATATAGTAATAAATATTTTGTTCAGGATTTGAACTTAATGGACGATATGTTGCTGTATATTCTTTTCCAAATACCTTAACTGTTGGTTCAACAGCTAATCTTTCTGGGAAAGAAATTAAAATACGAACTTCGTCTCCTCTTTTTGCATATGTTACATCTTTTACATCGTTTACATAGCGTGTTTTATTTAATATTCCTAATTTTGAATAAACTGGTGCTATTGAATCATATGTAAATTCATATGTTACTTCATTTCCAGCCATATCCCATGTTCTTATTTTATTTAGTCCTTGAACTAAATATTTTTCTATAACTGAGAAATTAGCATCTCCCAAAGTAGCAGGTGTCATTCCAGTAATTAAAGTATCATTTACCTCATATTCACCTTTTAACATTAAATTATCATTAAATTTAAAGCTTACTTTACTAAATATTTTTTGTGTAGCATCACCTACATATTGTTCATCTGGTTCATTAATATTTTCAGTTCCTTTAACAATAATTCTTGGTGCTGTACCATCATAAAATACTCTATGGCCATTTGTTGGTCCGTTTTCATCTGGGATTGAATTTCCAGCTACATCTTCTATATTAGATACTCTTAAGGTAATTTCTCCATCTACAAAAGTTGTATCTTCTGGAATTAAATATTTTACTGAATAATCCCATCTGTTTTCTGCACTTTGTCTAACTGTTACTAGTGAATCTTCCATTACATATTCTTTTCCATTATTTATTAATGTAAATGTTGGATTATGTGCTAATTCTTCATTAACAGCAATATACATATAAATAGTATCTCCACGTTTTACATAATATTCTCTTAAGTCATTTGATTCACCATCTTTTAGAATGTTTGTAGCTAATCTAACAGGTGCTGTTACATCTGTTACATCTGCATCAAGATTTGCTAATAATTCTCCTCCAGAAACTGTCATATTGCTCCAAGCTAAAGTTAATGCTTGTGTTGGAATTGTTTCTGTAGTAGTTGTTGTTGCTACTTGAGTACTACCATCTGTTGTTGTAGTTGTTTGTTGAGCTGGTGCGGTAGTAGTAGTTGTTGCAGGTGTTGTAGTTCCAACATTAGTAGTTGTAGCACCATCATTATCAGCTACTGTTGTTTGTTCTTCTTGTTGTGGTTCTTCACTTTGTGTTGCAGTTCCTTGATTGTTATCACCATTATTTTCAGGAACTGCATCTTGTGTTTGTTCGCTATTGCTACTGTTTTCGCCTATGGCTGTAGCTTCAGTTTCACCTTGATCTCTTAAGAAAACTACTACCATTGAAATTGCAGCGATTACTAATATTGCAATTATAACTATGGCAATTATAGCTTTCTTGCTTAAACTTTTTCCTTCCATAAATTATCCCCCTATAATTTATTTTTTTACTTCTTCCGCCTTAATAATAAGTCTGGCTTTGTTTCCGTTTTCGCAGGTTATTAAGGTGACTTCTCTAATTTCTTCTTTCGTTTCTAATATGCTAACATCATTTGGATCTGTTACAAAAATAGATTTAATTTCATATTCAACAGTATTTTTTTGCAAATCTGTTAAATAGATTTTGTCTCCAGCTACAAGTTCATCATTTCTTCCAAACATTGTTCCATCATAATTATTATGACCAGCTAAGGCTAAATTACCTATTTCGTTAACATTTCCACCACTAAAACGTGTTATTGATGTTCTCATGTTTTCTTTTGTAGTTGTATCTAGAATTGGATATTCTAGTTCAATTTTGGGTATATTAATAATTCCTATAACAGAATTATTACCAAATTTAATAGGTTCTGTTGTCTCCTCATGTTGTTTAATTTCTTCTACTATTTGTGCATTATTTTCTTCATTAATTTGATTTCCAATATATTTTTTCGCTATAAGTGCAATTACAATAATCGCAAAAATAATAACTATAAAAAGTAATACTTTATAAAATACTAACTTTTTATTTTTCATTTTTCTTAGATAAACTTCTTATTCTAATTGCTATTATTACTATTGCTACTACTGCAACTCCTAATAGAACAAATAATATTGGATTATCGAATGTAACTGGTAGTTCACTTCTTGTTTCTGTTTTAACAACTTCTTGTACTTGATTCTCTGAAGTTTCTTTCTTTGATGTTAAAACTTGTGCATCATATGTTGTAGCTCCGTTTAATTCTTTCTTTAATAAAACAACATATTGTGTACCGTTTTCTGCATCAACAGGTTGAGCTATTGTAGCATTTGTTACTTCTTTCCATTCTGCATTTGTTATAATATTATTCCACAAAGTAGTATATTCTTGAGCTACATCTATTGCTTGGAATATATCCATATTAGCATTTATTTTGTTCATTAAATTAACTAACTCTTTGCAAGATGTATTTTCATCATTTAATAAAACAATATCATAACTATATTTTGCATTTGCATCATCAGTAATTTTTAAAACACCTTGTGTTACTGTTCTTATTACATTATCTTCTCTTGTTTCTTCTGTTACAGTTTGAGTTGCATCAACTTTAATCCTATTTGTTAAAGTTTTCATTTCATTTATTTTTGCTTCAGTTGATACTTCTGTTACATTTATAGGTTCTGCTTTTTTTATAATCTCGTTATTTACTTTTACCCATAAATATGAACCAACTTGTTCTTTTGAAACTTTTATTACACTATTTCCATTTGTATCTTTTGCTGTATACCAATTTAAATTATTTTCTTCGACATCTGCACTAGTTGTTATTGCATAAGAATATTCATCATTTAAATATTCATCTAAATAAATAAGATAATCTCCATTGGCATTTTCTAATACCGCCATATCTTCGGCTGTAGCATTTACAGTGGCGTTTAGACTTAAAATAAGTATAACAGCCATTACAATTAATAAAATTTTAGAACATAACTTTTTCATTCTATTCTCCCCTTTCCGCTACGGAATCATTATATTACACATCTTTACAAAAGTAAACAGTTTTGCCATTTTTTGTTCACATTTTGCACACATTTCTCTTGTATCCGTAGAGTTTTGACACTTTTTATGTACTATTGTTCTGTTTTAATTTTCTAATTTTTTCATACTATATATATGACCTTTTATAGAAAAACCTGCTAGTTAAATAATATTTTCTTACGGACAGGCTAGATTAAGCATTTTATAAAAACAAAAAATACACCTCTGTTTAAGTATAATTAATATACTAAACATGGTGTATTCATCTATAAAAAATATTAAATCTCTATTTTAATTATTGGAACTTCTAGTTCTTCTTTTGTTAATCCACAATGTGTTGATACCTTATTATCAACTTTTCCATTTGCTACAGTTAGATAATTTTCTATTAAAATCCTTGTACCGCTTGTTGATATAGCTACATAGTCTCCCACAAAATCATCAATCTTTTTATGAGGTTCTCCTTCTCCTAATAATTTTGAATTTAAGAATTCTTTCTTAGTATATAAAATGAACTTATCCTTAAATATATTTTTAAAAATTTCTTCAAATTCCTGTTTACAATTTTCTTTTACGAAAAATCCTACCATTCTCCCTTCAAAAGTTGGTGGCATTTGTAAACAGTCAAAAATTTCTGGTATATCTAAAATACTAATAGTTTCTTCTATATCTTTATGTCCATGGTCTGCTGATATCAATATTAATGTATTTGTATCTTTTATTTTTTCAATTAATTTAGTTAGTTCATTTTGGGCATTTTCCAAAAATTCTTTTACTTCTTTAGATTTACAACCATATTTATGAATTAAACTGTCTGGATTGTCACTATATGCTAGTACAAATTTTTTATCTTTATTTTTACATAACATTTCTAACGCTTCTGATATCTCATCCATTTCTTTTGCATTAATAGGCGTTTTAGTTTTTTGATCACAATAATCTGGCGAAACTTCGTACACCTTAATATTTTCATTTTTCTCTTTGATTTGTTCATAAATAGTTTTATATCCAATAATATCTGTTCTAGTTAAATTTGGAATATTTATTTTTTCGCCAGTATAAGAATCAACCCATGGCAACAAGTTAATGTTTCTTCCGAATTCTTTAAAATACTGTGACCATGCTATCCAACCAGTTTCGATTGGAGGTTTGCCTGAATAATATGTAGTCATGGCTGCAGCTGTAGTTGTTGGATACACAGATGTTATTGTCTTTATTCTGTTTTTCCTAAACAACTCATTTTCGTTTAATGCATTTAATATATTTTCTCCCATACCATCTAATATTATCAAAACTACATTATTATAATCTTTATTTAATATTTCATCAATTTCTGGTAAACTATTATACTTACTTTCTACATTATAATATTTTAAAATTGATGTTATTAAATTTAATCTGGTCGTCTCATTTAAACACTCCTCTATACCCGTTCTTCTACATATAAATTTTTGATATTTAAATTTCCTATTCCTAATTTTTCTTCTCTACTCTTATCTTTATAAAAACTATTTAACCTATTAGACATTTTATTAGTATCTATTTTGTATCATAATAATTTTATTAAATATTTTTATATCCATCACAAGTATCATAATTAGTTATAGATATATATTCCAAATTTAATTTTTGAGCTTTTTTGCAATATCTCTTGAACAGATTCTGTACCATCAGAGTTAGTAAAATGAATATGTAAATCTAGTATTTTATAATTTCCTTCTTTGTACATTTTCTTTTGCGTTTTTTACTAATTCATCATGTACAATTCCATTACTTATAAGTGCTCCATTTATTGGTTCGTCATATCTTTGCTCATTTCCAAATAAATCTGTTACTTTTCCTCCGGCTTCCTCTACAATTACTTTTACTGCTGCAATATCACAATTTTTTCCTTTTGTACCAGGAAATATACAGCACGTAAAATCTCCTGTTGCTACACACATACATGCTCTTATAATACTTCCAACACCTATAAAATATGTTTTTTGGTATAGTTCATTTAACATTGGTATAACATTATATACAGCTGCTGGCCACATATCAAAATGAGTTATGCTTTTTTCATCTTCTAATTTATAATCATTTACAGTAATTTTTTCATCATTGCAAAATGCACCTTGTCCTTTTATTGCTGAATATAATTTATCTAAAAATGGATCATATACTACCCCTACTTCTGGCACTCCATCTACTACTAATGCTAAAGAAAATACAGCAACTGGAATATGTCTTGCATACATAGCTGTTCCGTCTACAGGATCACATCCCCATACATATTTACTTTTTTCAAATTTTTCTTCTTCTCCATCAACAGAATGATCTGGAAACTTTTCTTTTACTTTCTCTATCAAAATATGGTTAATTTCTTTGTCAGCTAAGGTTACAATTGTTTTATCACCTTTATAACTTGCTCCGTTATCTTGGTAAAAATACTTTTTCATTATTTTACCAGCTTCAATGCACATCTCTTTTGCAAAATTTAAATACTCATTACTTTCCATAACAGCCTCCTTATTTTGATAATAAAAGATTATATATTATTCTAGCATTTTCATTTAATTTGTCTAAATTAAATTCATTCCCATCATATGAAAAAAAGTCTTTAAATTCTTTTATGGCTAACTCTTTTGTATCTTTATTAACTTTTTCCTTATATATCTTCATTGCTGTTTTCATAAATCCTCTGTGAGCACATACAGCTAAAACCGGAAAAAATGATATATCTGGTATATCCGAGTTTAAATATAATTCCATTGCAAGTTCATCATCAATAATTCTTGGTTTTTTAAGTAGTATTTTATTTGAACGAAATACTCCATGAGGTGTTGATTTATTCCAGCAATCATAAACATCTACTCCCTCAAGAATTATAACATCAAATAATGTATCACCTCTAAGTAACCACCTAATTACTTTTTCTTCTACTGAAAAATTAAATCCACCCATTTCATTGGTTCCATTTGTCGGATTCCAATTATTTGCTATGTTGATTTCATTTATTTTATATTCATAATAGTTTCTATATTTATTTTCTTCTTTATTAAATATAAGCTTAACAAATTTGCTATCTTTTATTTGCTTTTTCGTAAGTTTTATATTAGCATATTTTTCTTCTCCCATATAATACCTCTTACATATCTTTACATACATCTACCCATTTTTCATAATTTGAAGTTTTTTCTAATTGATCAATTGTTAATTTTACCGCACTATTACTACTTCCACATGCAGGATAAATGACATCAAATCTTTTTAATGATTCATCTAAGTAAACTTTTACATTTTCTTTTACACCAAATGGGCAAACTCCTCCTGGTTTATGTCCAGTATAATTTTCCACGTCATCATATGGTATCATTTTAGCTTTTGTATTAAATTCTGCTTTGTATTTAGCATTATCTATCTTTTTATCTCCTGCAACTACAATTAAAATTGCTTCATCATTCACTAAAAATGATAATGTTTTGGCTATTTCTTTTTCCTCACAGTTTAAAGCTTTTGCTGCCTCTTCTACTGTTGCAGAAGAAGTATCAAATTCCATTATATTATTTTCTAAATTATATTTTTTTAAATATTCTTTTGCTTTTTCTAGTGACATATTCGTATCTCCTTACTTCTTACTGTCCATATATTCTTTTACTATATCCCTATATGGCTTTTCTTTTTCTTTTAATTTATTACAATTCATTCTTTCAACAAATTTATCTAATTCTGTTCTTAACTTCTCTTTCTCCTCTTCCGTATTTGCTAAAATCTCTAATTCTATAAAATTGCCTACTCCATCTATTTTATCTATCATAATGTTATATTCAAATCCGTCAATATTTTTTGAATATACTTGTCTATATTTCTTAAATGAAACATATTCGATATATCCAAGTTGATTTATAACATATTTAGTGTCTTCGTAATCTTTTGGGTCTAATCTTAAATTTACTTCTTTTTTTCCATATTTTTCTGTGTTATTATCTGTTTTCGGCTTATATGTAAGCTCTAAAAAATCTTCATTTGTCTTCCTTGTTCTTAGACAAGTCCTACTCTTAACAAATTCTAAATTCTTATCTGTAAAATATGTATCTTCTTCTACGCTATCTTCTACAAGTTTAAAATTTTGCTCCTCTATTTTCTCTAGTATATCCTCATAATTTTCTCCTAGATGATAACTTGCTTCTAATTCTATTCTACTAGCCATCTTGACCCTCCTTACTTTTATTTTTTGTATATTATCATATTTGATATTTTTTATCAAACAAAAATAGATGCAGGATTTTTTATTTTCCTACATCTATTTTTCTTTAAATATTTTTCTAAATATAAATCTTACGAATGGTCCTGCATAAAATAATTGCCAACATAAAGCCATAGGGAAATTTAACACTGCTATTTGAAGCCAGTTAGCTATTATATTTTCCATTCCTTCATAATTAAAGAATATACTACCAAAAAAGCTCATTATTGGGCACATAAAACATACTATTACTGTTGATATTCCCATTGTTACTAAAATTGGTGGTGTTTTCTTTGGATCTAATAATTTTAATGCTATTTTTTGAGCTAATTTTCCTATTAAGAAAAACTCTAATATAAAAGCTATTACTCCCATTAATGGCAATTCTTGAAGTGCCATTAAAAATACTTCGTTTGATAATCCTCCCATATTTGTCGAAATGTTATAGCAAACCATTGCATAAACCATTACTATAACCATTATTATTGTAAATACTGCATCTTGAAATTTGTTCTTTGGCATAAAATTTTCTCCTTTCATTATTTATTTTTAGACGCAAAAACAACACATATTTCTATGTGTTGTTCGTTAATCATTATATTAAATAATGTACGTTTCCAATTTTATACCTACAATATATGTTATTTTCTACTTTGATTTATTTTTCGACTTATTTCGACAAATAAATCAGCCAAGAAATATTATACATTATTTTTTTATTCTTTGTCAAGTATTGGTTACTCCATATATTTTTTATACATTTCATCTGCTACTTTAAAAAATCTCTCTTTATCTTCTATTAAATCTTGTAATTTTTTTAATTCTTTTTCTCTATATTCATTTTCTATATAATCTTTTTGGGCAGCATAACCATCTTTTCCAAACTTAATTACTGCATGCTCCCACGCTCTTTTAATATGTTCTTCTTTCCCTATGTTTCCATAATGTTCTTCTCCATATTCATATGTCCTTCTAAAAAATATTTCTATTGTAACAGTTTTATCAGCTGATGCTAATATTTTTCCATATATATTTCTAGGTTCTCCTGTTTTTGACGCTCTATGGTCTTCTATTGCTTCTTTTATTAATTGCAATTTTGTTGCGTTAAAAAATCTATTTAGATTTTTGTCTTCTTCCATTATCTTTGCAGATACTTTTTCATGATTCTCTCTATCTATATGATCACCTATATCATGATAAGCTACAGCTGTATATAGCATGTCCAAATTCACATTATACTTTTTGCCTAATATTAAGGCATTCCTCATCACTTCTTTTATATGTCTTATATCATGTGATTTTCCATTCTTATTGTATTCGGGAAATATCTTTTCTTCAATATATTCTTTTAATTCTGGACTAATTACAGATTTTTTTATTAAAAGATGATAATGATAAGAACTACTAGTTTTTCCTTTATCCTCATAAAAATCTTCGATATGTTCTACTAATTCTATTATGTTGTCTTTAAATAGCTCTTGTATTAAATCATAATCTGCATAAAAATGAGGTGTTCCATTTTCCGGTCCATCTTCTACTCTTATTTTTGTATTTTCATCAACTACTGGAAAATCTTTATTATTAAAAGCTGGAGAGCTTTTAGAACCCAGAGTTAAATAACATTCTCCATCTTCTCTTAGCACTCTGTTTATTTCTTTAATTATTCTTTCTACTCCTTTAGTATCTGTATGTGATATAACATTTCTACATAATATACAATCAAAAGAGTTATCTTCGTATGGCAGATTTAGCATATCTCCAATTTTATAATCTACATTTAAATTTAATTTCTCTGCCCACTTTTTAGTAGCATTTACAGCTTCCTCACTTAAGTCAAAAGCATATGTATTAAATCCATTTTGTGCAAATAAAATTGTATGTCTTCCAATTCCACATCCTAAATCTAAAAAGTCTTTTTTCATTTGTTTTTTCCATCTGTTTAGCAAATAATATGATTCAATACTTGGCTCTTTCCAAATATCAAGTTTACTAGCCTTGCTCCAGTTCCATGCTTTAGATTCTACCATTACAATATACCTCCTTTATTTCTTGAATTTTATCATATTGTATTTTCATATTCAATTAGCTTTAAACTTTTAAGCAAAAAATAACTGTGGAAATATCCACAGTTATTTTTTTAACAATCTTAAACTATTTAATACTACTGTTAAACTACTTAATGTCATTGCTAAACTTGCAATCATTGGGTTTAAAGCAATTGGTAAAAGTCCTGTTGCAAGTGGTATCATACATACATTATAGAATAATGCCCAAAATAAATTTTCTTTAATTATTCTTATTGTACGTTTTCCAAGGTCAAATATTTTTACTATATTGTCCATATTTTCGTTTAGCAATATAACATCTGCAGAATCTGCACTAATATCTGTCCCGTTTTCCACACTTATTCCAACTGTTGCAGCTTTTAAACTTGGACTATCATTAATTCCGTCCCCAATCATTGCTACATTATTATTCTTATTCAATTCTTTTATCTTATCTAGTTTTTGCTCTGGATTTACATTGCTTATAATATTTTCTATTCCTATTTGTTTTGCAATGGCTCTCGCTGTCTTTTCATTATCTCCAGTAAGCATTATGATTTTCTTATCTAATTTTTCTAAATTTTTAATTGTATCTATAATATCTTTCTTTATTGTATCTGCTAACCCGATAATTAAAACAGTCTCTTTTTCATCAAATAAATATACTATGCTTTCACCTTTACTTGCAAATACTGCTTCATTATCTTTTAGTTTATTTTCTACATTCATTTTTTCTACATATTTGTAATTGCCTGCATAATATTGCTTTCCATTTATAATTCCTTTAACTCCAAGTCCTGGAACTTCTTCAAAATCTTGGACTTCGAAAATATCTTTTTCATTATTATAAATACTTTTAGCTAATGGATGATTTGAATTTTTTTCTAAGCTTTTCAATATTTTTAAAGTAACTTCATTATACACTCCATCTGCTATACTCATTTTTCCTGTTGTTAATGTTCCTGTCTTATCAAATACAATTGTGTCTACTTTGTTTATTGCTTCTAAGGTTTCGCTAGACTTTACTAATATTCCTCTTCTACTACAATTTCCAATTGCAACTACCATAGCAAGTGGTGTTGCTAATCCTAGTGCACATGGGCATGCAACAACTAAAACACTTACTAATGCCAAAATTGATTGGTTAATATCTTTTGTTATTACAAAATTTAAAATAAATGAAATTAAGGCAATGATAAATATTGCTGGAACAAAATATCCACTTATTTTATCTGCAATTCTTGCGATTGGAGCTTTTGTATTTGTAGCTTCTACCACCATTTTTACTATATTAGAAATACTAGAATCTCTACCTATTTTTTCTGCTCTATATTCTATATATCCATCATAATTTATACTCCCTGCAATTACAGTATCTCCTACTTTTTTACTAACAGGCTTACTTTCACCTGTTATAAATGATTCATCAGTATGTGTTTTGCCATTTATAACAGTTCCATCAACCGCAATCTTTTCACCAGGCTTACTTATAACGGTATCACCTTTTTCTATTTCATTTATAGTAACTTGTAATTCTTTTCCGGCTTTTAAAATTGTTCCATTTTTAGGAGTTATTGTTACAAGATTTTTAATTGTATCAACTGCTTTATCTTTATTTTTCTTATCTATATATCTACCAATTTTTACAAAAAGAATTATTATTGCTGATGATTCAAAATATAGATGATGTACCAATGATGTATTCCCCATAAATACTTGAATTGTATTCCACAAGCTATACACAAAATTTACGATTACTCCAACACCAACTAAAGAATCCATATTAGGCATTTTGTGAATAATATTTTTTATTCCGTTTTTTATAATATCAAATCCATAAAATATAAATAATAATGATAGCATCATTAATGTTATTGCATATATTCTTGGACTTTCCATCATATTTAATATTTTAGGTGTTGGTAAATTAATCATCTGTCCCATTGATATATACATTAAAATAATTCCAAGAATAGCAAATATTATAAGTTTTCCAAGCTCATTGCTTTTCTTTTCTTCTTTCTTCTCTCCTAAGCTTTTAAAACCCGCTTCTTTAACAAATCTATTTAAATCTTTAACACTTAAATTATCTTCATATTCTATTAAGGCTGTCGCCATGACCAAATTTACAGAAGCACTAATTACTCCTTCTTGCTTATTTAAATATTTTTCTAAACCATTTGAACAAGCACTACAAGTCATTCCTTCTATATTTAAAACAATTTTTTTCATATTTTACTCCTTCGAGATTTTAATATAGGGATTTTGTCGGGATTTGAGGACGTTCTTTTTTTCCCTATTCGGTATTTTGGGAGATTGGGATTTGGAGAAATCGGGATTGGGGGACGGTGTTAAAATCCCGAATTAAATATCTTTATAAATTTTTTATCGGGATTTTAGCAACGTCCCTATTTCCCTTTTTTCCTTTTTCTTTTTTCCTTTTCCCCTTTTTCTCTATTTTCCCATTTTTCTATTTTGCTTCTCCCTATTCTCTATTTCTTTGTCCCTATTTCCTATTTTACTTTAAATCCTAAATTTTCTATTTTTTCTTTAACTACATCCATATCTATTTCTTTTTTACTTTCTATTTTTACTGTTCCATCTTCATGGTTTGCTTTTACATTTTTTATAGCTTTAACATCTCCTAATGCATTTTCTATTCTTTTTTCGCATCCTCCACACATCATACCTTCTATATTTAAAATAATTTCATTCATTTTTATTCCTCCTTATATCTTTCTATAATTTATAAATATACATTTTTTATTAATGTACTATTTATTAAATCTTTTGAACAAACTCATAAGTTCATCTATTACTTCTGTATCCTTTTTTTCTATACTGTCTGTAATGCATGAATATAAATGATTTTCTAATATATGCATAGATAAACTTTTTATTGAACTTTCTATTGCAGATAGCTGAATTAGTATATCATTACAATATCTGTCTTCTGCTATCATATTTTTTATGCCCTTAACTTGCCCCTCTATTCTGTTTAATCTATTATTTATTATTTTCTTTTCGTCTTCGCTTCTTACTGTCTTTTTGTTGTTGCAACATTCTTTATTCATTTAATCACCTCTTGATATATAATATACCCTATATAGGTATTTAGTCAATATAGGGGTATATCATTTTAATCGTTTATATATCAGCGTTTGATTATGTATAAAAATAGAAGGGGATATTTCCCTCAGAAAGAAAATATCCCCATTTTTTATGCCTTAGTCAGGAATTATCCCTCCATCTGTCCATAACTGGTATAACTCATTGCCATTGTACCAGTACTGCCCCAAGAGGCCCGCTGCTTCATATTCTTCATGTCCAGTAATGGAATTCTTCTGAAGACAGCTTTCAAACGCTTCGAACGCCACATCTTCTATTGTCGACATCGCATCCTCATCTAACATCCGCTCCATCTCATTTGCCCACCTTTCGGCAAACTTCTTAGCGTTGCTTTCTTTCACTTGTTCCCATGTAGTTCCACTTTTTGTTTCTTTCAGTTTCATACTCTTACCTCTCTTTTATAGCTTGGTTTACACGTTATCCCAACTATTCTACCACAATTTTACATAATAGTCTAGAATGTTTTTCAAATAGCTTTATATATCGTAATTTTTTACTTTTTTATGTAAATGTGATATAATATATAGACACTATACAGCTGAAAGAAAGGAGGACAATTTATGTCCGACAAAGTAAAAACCGTGCAAGATAACATCTGGTTTCCAGATGTTGCTCCGATTCTCTACCGGGGAGTTGGGTCACTAATACAGGTCCAGCGCCTGTATCTTGATGAAGTAATGAGCGAAGCAGACAAGCTTCGTGGGAATACATTCATCCCGAATTATCTGGATATGTATCACACGAAACTTGCAAATTATTTGACCAAGTACTACAACTATGAATCGCTGGCAGAGCTGGAAAAGGAAATTATTGAACTTAAAAAGTTCTTGGCAACTTTAAAAATTCCTTGCTCTGTTTCTGGTCGATTGAAAAACTACATCTCATTTATAGAAAAAGTTCGGACTTTTATTTACGATGGGCTGGATCCTTTTTCGATTAATGATGAGTTGGGCTTCAGACTTGTAGTAGGGACTAAACGCTATGATAATGAAGAAACGATTGAGCAACTCTATGAAATTGCTAATAAAGTAATTGCCTTCTTCGTTATTAGGAAAGGGTATCAGTTAATAAAGCCATCTCCAGCAAATGGCCTCGGCTTTAACCAGGAACTTTTTCCAAAGGTATTTGTTCCCAATAAAGGGCTCATATACCCAGAGTACACAAAATATGTAAAAGATTATTTTGTTGCTCCTAAGAAAAAGGGCTATCAAGCTCTTCATATGGTGTTTGTGACAAAGAGTGGCTTAACGATTGAAGTCCAGATACGGACTTTCGCGAGTCACTTCCATGCGGAGTTCATCTCAAAACATGAAGAGTATAAAGATGAACGCTATGGTGCAGACACCAGTAAAGAACTCACTCCAGCAGAACGGGAAGCCGAAGAAAAAAGACAAGCTGCTATCAAAGTGGTCTTTGAACCTGAAAAGGTTAAACTCGACTCCTATCATGCTGAGAACGGAGAGATCTTGGATTTGATCGGTTTACAAGAAACTATTAGAGACCCGTTTAACAACTTCTATGTTGCTTAAGTGGTTCTCGTAAAATGCCCCTCTACACAAGAAATAAATTTCTTTCTGTGTACAGGGGCGTTCTTTATTTATTTTTCTCTGTTAATGGAACATATATTTTTGAAAAAAAGAAAAATACATATGGATTTTCGTCTGTTCTAGTATTTATACTTTTAATTTTTTCATTATTAATTAATTTTGCTTCTATCTCTTCGATTGCTTTTTTATTTGAATTTACTTCATAATATGCTGGAAATATATTATTTTCTCCTTCATATCCTGCTAATAATTCTGTTTTATCTTGAAAACGTTCTTTCATATTATTTAATGCATCTTCTTTTGATTTATATGTAATTTCAGCATTTTTATCCGTTTCTTTTATTGCATTTTCTATCTCTGCTCGCTCTTCGTCAGTTATAGAATCTTCTAAAAATATTGTCATCTCACTTATATATTTGTCATAATTAATGAATACAGCAATATTCAAGATAATAAGAATAATTAATACAATAGAAATTGCTATAATAATTTTTGTTTTCTTTTTCATCTTCTTTTTTATCTTTTTTAAATAATCAATTTCATCTTTTGGAATATCAGATTGCTCTTCTTCATTATTCATTTCTGAATATACTTTTGCACAATTCTCACATTTTTTTAAATGTTTTTCTACAAATTCCTTTGAACCTTGTTTTAAACATTCATCTTTATAACTAAATAATAAATCTTGAACGATATCACATTCGTTTTTCATCTTTATCCTCCTTTATTTTTTGCTTTCCTCTAAAATATGTAACTCTTACCCAATTTGGTGTTTTATTCATTACTTCTGCTATTTCTTCATTTTTTAGCCCACCTAATAATTTTAAATACATCACGCTTTTTGTTTCATCATTTAGCTTTTGAATTTTCTTTAATAAATCTAGCTTATCCTCTTGTAAAAATATATTTTCTTCTAGTGAATTTTCTGTTATAAGTTCATTTTCTACATCTTCTAAAGATATATTTTTTTGCTTTTCTTTTTTTCTTATGTCTTTATACAAAATAAATTTTGCAATTTGACACAGCCATGTAGAAATCTTACTTTCTCCTCTAAATTTATTTATGTTTTTAACAGCTACTAAGAAAGTTTCTTGTACTATATCTTCACTTAATTCTTTATTTTTGGTTAAGCAGAATATGTATTTATATACTATTTGAGCATAATTATTATAAATCTCTTCTATATCCTGCATAATTTCCCCCTTTCATTTTATTAGTGTTAAAAACTTTATTTTTGTTACATATTTTTTAATTTTTTCTTCTTTTAATTATATCGTCCTCTGCTAGTTTGCCTATTAATAAAGATGAATTTACATCATGTAATTTACTATTTTGTGCTACAATTTTTTCATCATAATTTGCATAACAATATTTGCAAAAATGCTTACACGTATTATATGCTCCTATATCTGCCATTTCCACGCAATTACACTTTCCACCACTACGTGCTTTCCATTTTTTGAATTTAGTTTTTCCAGTTAGTCTTTCTGCTAACTCTTTTCCTAAACAATCAGCTTGTATAAAGCCATATTCCACTAAATTTCTCTCTTCAAAACAAGTTTGTACAGTCATTCCGTTTTCTTTGGCACTCTTACTAAAGTTCTTACCTATTGCTTCATAATCACTTTCTTTGAATTCTTTTAATCTTAAAAATTTATAATTATTTCTAACATTTTTATAATCATCTATAAATGAAACGATAAAATGTTTTACATATCCATTTAATAATTCGCATAAATGATTAAATGCTTTTATATGATATTCTATAGTGTATTTATCACTTATAAATATTGGATCATATCTTACGTATATATTATCTATTCCTACAATCTTCGAAATTTCCTTGATTGCTTCTACTATTTTTCTTTTATCTGGAACACCTGGTTCAATATCACTTTTATATGGAGTTAAAGTAACATGAAATAATATTGGCTTTTCTATTTCTTTTAAATATGGAATTATTGGCATTGGATTTTTTGTACAAAATAAGATAGCATCGACATCTTCCATATATATTCTACTAACTTGCTGTTTATAAAAAGGATTTCTTACATCCAAAAAGCCTTCCCTATATCTATTCATAAACCATTCTGTGTAAAAAGCTACTATATCTGTTCTTCCACTTACATTTAAAATCATTTTCTACCTCTTTACTAAAATTATATATTCATATTATAATACAACCTATAAAGCAATTTAGCAACTGTTTAATTTATGGTAATCAATTGATTAGAAAGGAGTTTTATGGAGAAAGTATTTTTAGGTAAAGGACGGTCAGAATATGTAGGCTCAATTTCTGGTGATATTTATATAATAGAAGATAATGGCAAAGTTTACTATTATCTTGTAAATATTCTTAACCCAGAAGATATCTACATTGTTACAAAAAGCGACAAGATAAGAAAAGAAAAGGAAGTATCTCCTTCAAGTTCGTTACTTGCTTTTCACAGACACTGCTTACGTTTAAAGGATCAAAAAACAGAAGATGTAAAGCAGGTTATATCTAAAGAAAAAGCTGCAAAAGAAATGGCAATTCTAAGAGAACGAATTGTTCACGATGTTGAAACAACAGAATTTGTAGTAAGTCAAATTGGAACGGAGTATAAAACCGTCAACTTAAAATATTATGGTTCTCATCTCGTGGTCTATGAAATCGATGATACGTGGGAACTTCGTATTGAAGGAAATAACAAGAAAAACCGGAAATATATTATGGTAAATATTGCCACTGCTAAAGCAGAACATACAAGGAAATTAAAGTTATTTATGTCTTCTACTGGGCTTCCTAAAAATATCTGTAAATGTTTCACAAAAAAGTTTACAGATGAAGAAGCTTTAAAGGTCTTAGCTCAGATAAGGAAAGACCATGAAGCATTTTTAGCAGATCCTTCATATTTGTCTAATATAGCTACAAGCTATCAATATATGGATTATCTTGCAAATCAAACTGCTTGTACTAAAGTGACTTCACTTACTTATGACCAAAAAAACAGTATCGTCTATTTTGTATTTTAAACTCTTATGTTAAGCCACCATCGATGGCGAGTGCCAATTTAGCAAAACCAATGAAGCCCCCATTACCTTTCTGGTAACAGGGGGCTTTATTTTTCTAATTTTCTCGCAACTTTTGAACTTTAAGCTCCGTCCCTAAAGTTCAATTTTTCCTTTTCCACCTTTAAGTCCGCCATTTGCGTATCCTTCTAATACATTTGTGTCAAAAGAAAATACCATATTATTTTCTTCACGATTTCTTTTTAATGCTAATTCAATTTCTTTATCTAATAACTCTGGATATTCCATGCCTGCTGCTCTCCATAGATGGAAGGATAAACAACCAGGAATAGTATTTACCTCGTTTACATATACATTATCTGTATCTTCATCAATTAAAAAGTCTATACGTATTACACCTGTGCAACCTAATATTTTAAATGTTTCTTTTGCTAAAGTTTGAATTTTTTCTTTTAATTCTTTACTTATATCTGCTGGTAATTTTAATACTCCTGCATTCATAGATTGTTTAGCTCCGCCTGTCTTTTTACCTCCAGATATATATTTATCTTCATATGATAAAATATCTGATGTTTTATCTAATTCTTCGCATTCTGAGGCATTGCATTCTTCGTAATCACCTAGAACAGAGCAATTTACTTCTTTTAAATTCTTTATAGCTTTTTCTATTAAAATCTTTCTTGCATATGTAAATGCATCTTCTATTGCCTCTTCTAATTCTTCTCTATTTTTTGCAACAACTATTCCAATACTTGATCCTAAATTGATTGGTTTAACAATTACAGGATATTCTATATTAGCTTCAACACTTTTTACTATATCTTCTACTTCTTCATTTTTGTAATAACATTTGCAGTCTAAAACAGGAATATTGTTTTCTTTTAAAATTGTTTTAGAGACATATTTATCCATTCCAACTGCAGATGATGTAACATCACATCCAACATATGGTAAATTAAACATTTTTAAATATCCTTGAAGTGTACCATCTTCTACATTTGTACCATGAACAATAGGAAATGCAACATCTATATAGTCATAAACTTCATTTTCGTAAAATTTCTTATTTGTTCTTAATAAAACTGTTTTATTATCTTTTAAAGAAAGAGTTACTTGTGTACTTATTCTTTTTAAATTCTCTATATTTGTGTATTGTTTTATATCATCAACAAAGTCTCCACAATACATTTTATTATCTTTAGCAATATATATTGGTACAATATCATATTTTTCCTTATTCATATTTTCTATTGCTTGAAGTGCAGTTATTATAGACACTTCATGTTCAACACTCTTTCCACCAAAAAAAACACCTAATTTAATTTTCATAAAAATTACCTACCTTCCTTTAAACTCTTTATGAATATTTCGTTTAGCTTAAGATATTTATAAATTATAATTATCTGGTAAATCATTTTCCAATAAAACTGTTACTTCTTCTTTTAAATTCCAACTTATAATTTGACTAACAGCTTCTTGTGGTATATTCACCTTAAATACTTTTTGTTCATCATAATTTTTTTCTTTTATTCCTTTAAGCATGGCTTCGTAATTATCTGTTCCAACTAAGAAAATATAATCACAAACATCCGCCATGTATTTTCCAAATTCATAATTATATTTTTCTTGTTCTTTACCAAGTTCTATAAGACCTGGGGTAACTATTATCTTTATACCTTTAAATTCTCCTAATGTATCAACCGCTGATTTTGAACTTATAGGGTTTGCATTATACGAATCATCTATTATTGCAATATTACCTTTTGGCAATAATTCTAACCTATGTTTTACATTTTGTAGTTCTCTTACTTTTACCGCAATTTTTTTCATTGGAACTTTTAAATAATCTGCCACAGCTATTGCTCCCGTAATGTTTACAATGTTATGCCTTCCTATTAATTTTGTTTTTAATTCTTTTTCCTCATTAGTTTCTTTATCTAGAATTTTAAATCTTAATCCTTTATTAGAAGATTCTAAATCATATGAATTATAATCTAGTGATTTATCATTTACTCCATATGTTATCTTGTTCATATCTAATTCTTTATTTTTTATATATTCATTATCATAATTTAAAAATATGGTTCCATTATTTTGTTTTACACTGTCTGCCAATTCAAATTTAGTTTTTATTATATTTTCTATGCTTTTAAAACTTTCTAAGTGTTGTGGTCCTATAGATGTAATTACTCCTAATTTTGGATTTACAATATCACATATTTCTTTAATATCACCAACATTTGTTGCTCCCATCTCACACAAAAATATTTGATGAGTTGGCTTTAATTCCTCTCTTATAGTTTTTACAACTCCCATTGTTGTATTATAGTTTTTTGGAGTTTTTAAAACATCATATTTTTCTGATAATAAACTATACAAAAAATTTTTCATACTAGTTTTTCCATAACTTCCTGTTATTCCTATAACTAGTAAATTTGGCATTTCGTTTAATATTCTTTTTGCATCGTTTATGTATCTCTTTCTTCCTAACATTTCTATAGGGTGATTTACTAAATTTGATAATATTATTAGCATATTTGCAAATACATTTATAATTATTAATTTAGTTATTATATAATTTTGTATTCTTCCAACAAATAAAATTAATAGTGATATTAGCATATCTGTAAATATTAATCTTTTTACTCTACCAGTATATTTTAATGATATTTTTGAATTTCTTTTTGGAATATTATATATTATTGAAATTCCTAAAATAATTATTATAGCTATATTTAATATGGTATTATTAAGATATATTAATATTGTTGGTATT
>OHTD01000515.1_pt1 | contig 20622 bp, 18 predicted proteins | sample 1578871 | NCBI WGS metagenome assembly OHTD01 (sample SAMEA3879574, study PRJEB24766) | human gut metagenome | biome: human-associated habitat; feature: feces | place: USA | collected 1985/1987 | reverse complement strand
CCCGTGTGCCGTTTCCCATGATAAGATACTTCCCATCATCGGAAATATGGTGGACACCGTAACCGGCTGCCTCCATCTGCTCCCGGCTCATGGCGGTCACATAGAAGCTGCCCCTGGGCGTCCGGATGCACTCGCCGGTTTCCAGATCGTCCGGGGTAAGCTCCGGCTGCCGTTCCCGCAAAAACTCCGGCACTTCGGAAAAGCCCACCCTATCGCAATAATGGGCGGTATCCTTCCCGTCCTGATGCAGCACTACGATATCCGATACGGACAGGGAGTGCCCGGTGAAGTCTGCCGGGCGGTCCACATTGAACCGGGTATAAATGCTTTCCAGATCATCCTTCTCCGTCAGCGGTGCCGTATAAATCAGCTCATAATTTTCCGGCTTCACAGAAAGACCGTTGCGGTGGATACTGTCCAGCGGCTCGAAACGATAGTCCAGCGTTTCATTGCCGCCTTTGAGCTGATAAATGGAAAAGCTGTTTTCCGCAGCCTGATCCTGAACGGCCTGGGCCTGTGCCACGATATCCGCCGGAGTCTGCACATAGGCGGCTGCCGCTGCCGCATACTCCCGTTCCGCTCTTTCCGCAGCAGCCAGCATTTCATCCACGCGGGATTTAGTCGGGTCATCCAAAGCAGCCTTGACCTCCGCTGGGTCAAAGTCAAGAAATTCCTCATAGCCCGTGGCGTCCTTGAACTTTTCAATCTCCGAGGGAAGATAGTCCTCCTGCGTCTGCCCCAGCGCCGCCAGCTTTTCATCCAGCGCGGAAATGCGCCCGGCCATCAGGCTTTCGTAAATTTCTTCCTTTGCGGCGTGCGCCTCCGGGTGCTCCGCTGCGTACTGAGGATCGTTCTGACGGAAAAACTCGTCCATATCAAAGGCAATATCCATAGCCCACTCGGATTTTTCTTCTTCGGGAAGATCATCCTGGAAGGCCATCACCCGGTACTCGTCCGGGATACTGCCGCGCTCACCGTCGTAATACTCATGGAAACTGTCACCCGTATCACGCACATAGCCCTGATCCGTGAAGGTGCCGTTTTCCTCCAACGCAACGTCCCGGCCGTAGGCCTCATAGTCGATGTAATTCTGCAAATGCTCTGGCACCTGCATAACGTCCAGTTCTTCGATGTAATAGCGGCCCAGATCGTCATAGTCATGGATATCGGGGTAAACCTCATAGCAATCCAGATTCTCGGTGAGGTTGATGATCTCCTGCAGGCTGCCGCAATGGTCGCCCATTTCCATACCGGCCTGAAACTGTGCGTATTCGCTTTCGCTCATTTCATCCAGCTTCGATGCCAGATAATTCAGCTCGTCCAGATTCTCATATTCACCCAGCTTACTGTAAAGACCGTCCACATAGCAGTCATAGTCCGTGATGAACCATTCCTCATAGGGCTGGCCGAAGTCATCCTTCTGGCCGATCCCGATCCGCTTAAACACTTCCTTCAATTCCTCGGCGGTGGTGGGAAACTTCACCCACTCGCCCACAAGCTCGCCCTCATTGTACTTCCCAAGATTGGTGATAAAGGCGGCAAAGGGATAATCCTTGTCGTGATCGTAATATGGCATATCAGCACCTCCTTACAGTTCCGGCGCAGACTTTTCCTTGTGGGGCTGCGCCTTGTTTTTCTCTGCACATTCCTTCTTGCCCTGTTCCAGCCGTTCCCGGATGGAAGGCTTTTTCTCCGGCTCCGCAGGGCGTTCATGCACCCACTCGTCGCCGGAAAGAGAAATATATCCGTGTTCCGTAAAATGACCCTGTTCCTCCTGCATGGCGTACTTGCCAAACGGAACAGGGTCGATTGCTTTCAGAAGTTCCGGGGGCAGCAGCATATCCATGTGCTGTGCCAGATACCGCCACCCCAGATCGTTCAGATCGTGGATATTGGGCTCAAATACGAAATAGTCGATGTTGGCCGCAAACTCCTTAAACTGTGCTGGTGTTGTCAGCTTGAAGGGCGATGCCTGCACCGCTTCCAACAGTTCCCTGTCCTCCGGGGAGAGGGCAGCCACCGCCGCCCTCACTTCGGGTAAATGTTCCAAAGTCTTATTTTCTGCCATTGACACCTTCCTTTCTTTTCGGAAATTCCAGCTTGAAATTGATGTACTTGCCGCCCGTGTCGTCCAGGATCACCGCAGCGTCATAAGTGGCCTGTTTCTTTTCAGACCACATTCCCTTGACATTGGTGCGACCCTTTTTCAGAAGGTCCGTTGCCATCTTCTTTGTCAGCTCCTTCTTGCGGCTCGTCCAGAAGCGGTCATTTTTCCAGAGGACGAAACCGCAGGACCGATCCGAACACGCAAAGTTCTTCTTGCCCTCATAAACCGGCTGGCCGCAGCGGGGGCAGGTACCGATCACTTCCTTCTCCGGGGCAAACAGCTTTTTGCCATCCTCGGACATGCAGGAATAGGTGGACACGATCTCCTGGACCATCGTGCGGATACCGTCCATGAAGGTATCCGGGTCAGCGCCGCCTTTTGCGATCTCCGTCAATTTCTGTTCCCATTCCGCTGTCAGCATGGGAGAGGTCAGCGGCTCCGGCAGGACCGTGACAAGGTTGATACCGGCTTTTGTGGGGATCAGGTTCTTGCCCTTGCGCTCCACAAATCCGGCTGCCACCAGCTTTTCGATGATAGCCGCCCTGGTCGCAGGCGTGCCAAGACCTTTTCGCTCCGCCTCGTCTGGAATATCGTCCTTGCCCGCGTTCTCCATAGCGGACAGGAGGGTATCTTCGGTGTAGGGCTTCGGCGGCTGGGTGAAATGCTCGGTGACGGAAACCTCCGCGCCGTCAAAAGTCTGCCCCTCGGTGAAGTCCGGGAGCGTATCGCCGTCCCCATCCGCAGGCTTTTCCTTCAAGAAGGCACGGAAAATGCGGTCGATTTCCCGCCAGCCTTCGGAGATGACGCGCTTGCCCTTTGCGGTGAAGGAATGGCCGCAGCAGTCAAATGTGGCCGTGACCGTCTCATACACATACGGCTCCGCCGATGCACACAGCAGCTTGCAGCAGACAAGGAGGAACAAATTGCGCTCGCCCAAGGGCAGAGTCTTGATATCCGCTTTTTCAATCTCCATCGTGGGAATAATAGCGTGGTGGTCGGATACATCCTTATCGGAGATCATGGACTCTACCAGCGGGAAGAAGTTACTGCAGCTATCAAAAGGCGGCAGTTTCGCCGTCAGATGGATCACACAGGAGACCGTTTCCGCCATGTCGGAGGTCAGATAACGGCTGTCCGTGCGGGGATAGGTCAGCAGCTTCTTTTCGTAGAGGCTCTGGGCGTAGTCAAGGGTCTGCTTCGCCGTGTATCCGAACAGGCGGTTCGCCTCCCGCTGTAAGGTGGTAAGATCATAGAGCTTCGGCGGCTGTTCCTTCTTCTGCTCCTTCGTGACGGAAGTACAGGTGACGGTCACATCCTTGCACATAGCCGCTGCCTGTTCCGCCGCTGCCGGATCGGTGAACTTCTCTGACACCGCTTCGGCTCCGTCCAGCGTCAGACGCAGCAGATGATATTTTTCCTTGTGAAACAGCGTGATCTTCGCGTCACGCTCCGCCAGCATTGCCAGTGTGGGTGTCTGAACACGGCCCACATTCAAGGTGCGGTGATAGAGAACGGAGAAAAGGCGCGTGGCATTGATCCCCACCAGCCAATCCGCTTTCTGGCGGCAGAGGGCAGATTGATACAGGGCTTCATAGTCGGTGCCGGGGCGCAGATCAGAAAATCCCTCCCGAATGGCGCTGTCCTCCATCGAGGAAATCCAAAGGCGAAGGATCGGTTTGTGGCAATCCGCCATTTGATACACCAGACGAAAGATCAGCTCACCTTCACGCCCGGCGTCACAGGCATTGACAATGGTATCCACATCGGGGCGGTCCATCAGGGCACGGAGATTTTCAAAAGCATCCTCCTTGCCCGGTGCCAGCACATAGCGGAACGGCTCCGGCAGAATGGGAAGATCGTCATAACGCCATTTCTTGAAACGCTCGTCATAGCCGCCCGCATCCATCGGGGATACCAGGTGCCCAACGCACCAGGATACAAGAAGTTCGTTGCCCTCATAAAAGCCATCGGCCCGGGATGAAGCACCCAGGGCCGATGCGATAGATTTTGCCACACTCGGTTTTTCTGCGATAATCAGTTTCAAAAGACTACCTCCTAAATTGTGATAGAAATGTTGATTTATCATTGTTGTGCAGTATAATTGTGGATATCAGAGAACGGAGGCGTTATTATGTTTGAACGGAAGTATGAAATAGTCCCCAATGCGCCAGCGCATACGTCCTGGGATGACTATTCTAAGATAAGTCTCAAAGAATATCGGAATCTTCTTGAAACAGCATCAGATGACGAAACTGCATTTCAACATTTTTTTGAGGAAAACCCCTCTTTTGTCCCCGGTGCTTTTGAACTCTTTGGCAGTTCTGGACACTACCCGTATACGCAATCTCTGATTACCCAGCCAAAACTTGATGGGGGTATTTTCAATCGCGTTCCAGATTTTATCTGGCTCGCACAAGATAGTTTATCATTTACTCCCGTTTTGATTGAAATAGAGAAGCCAAACAAGCGGACGTTTACAAATGCAGCGATACAGTCCTCAGATTTTACGCAAGCACTTGGGCAACTGCAAGAATGGATGTCGTTATTAAGCATACCTGAAAACATTCTGCAGTTTTACCGTTGTTTTGACATTCCTGAATGGATGAAAAAGAAGAAATTTGCCCCGCAATATGGGTTGATTTATGGTAGACGAGCTGAGTATGAAAATAATTCAATCTTACTTGGAAAACGGGCGCAGCTTGTTCCACCTAATGTAATGCTTGCGTCATTTGATAGACTACAGCCTGACCCCAAAGGACAAGATTTGTTATGTACTTCTTTATCTCACGGTCAGTATACGGTAAAAACAATCCCCCCAACCTTCAGGTACTCACCCATGACAGCGGATAATTTATCTGTAGTAAACGGTTTTGATCGTGCAATTACGAAAATGAACCATTGTTCTGATGAGCGAAAGAATTTTCTTATAAAACGATATCCTTATTGGGAGGAATATGGTAGTTTGGACAATAAAGGGGTTATGAATAGCTCCGATTGCGAATAAATAGTTGGCACCATATATTTTGTGGTGCCAACTATTTTTAACTTTAAACTATATCGTCCTCATTGACCATTTCTTCGTCCTCAAAATCGTAATCGTCGGGATCGGTGCTGACCTTCATGCCCTGCTTCGGCTTGATGAATTTCACATAAGCGAAGGCCCCACCGCCTGCCAGCGCCAGCAGCAGGACAATGACCAGCAGACCGCCGCTGCTCTTTTTCTCCGGCTGCTCTGCTTCAGGCTCCGGCTCTGCCACTACCTCCTTGTCGCTGCACTCGGAGAGGTTATTCTTGCAGACAGGGCAATTCGTATTTACCGCGCCAGCCGCACACTTTTCCTTGCAATTGCAGACGGCGGGTACCTCCGCCGCAGGCGCATCGTCGCCCATGAGCGTCAGAAGGTCGGCTTCATCCACCTGGTTCAGAAAATGCACGGTTTCCTCGCCCTCGTCGTCACGGTCAATAATGAGATAGAACACGTTGCCGTTTCTCGTTTCCACAGTGATAAACTGCTTGCCGCTCCGGGTGCTGCTGCCGATATCGTCGATCAGCGAAAGGTTCCCGTCCGGCGTCAGGGCGGCATCGCCGCTGCCGCCCATAAGCTGCTCAAACAGCTCGCTCAATTTGTCGGGATCAATGGACAGAGATAGGCCGCTGTCAGCCTCGCCGCCCGTATCGCTGAGCGTCATATAGCCGGAATAGACGTAGCCGATCTTTTCCGGCAGCCGGACCATATACCAGTCGCCATCCGTGCCCACGACCTCTACCACCGTTCCGTTCGGGAGCTGCGCGAAAGCGTAGTTATCCAGCCCAGCGCCCGTGCGGACATTCAGCTTGCCTCCATTCGTGGTGACGGTGCCGGTCTTACCGGATTTCTCTGCGCCGCCCAGCACAGAGCCAAACAGCGTGGAGATCAGTTCGGAAAGATCGTCCCCGGTGATATCCGCGCTGTCAGTCGGTTCCGTCTGTGCCTCAGAGGTAGGCACTGTATCCTCGCTGCTTGCAAAAGCGACCGTGGAAAAGGCCGTCATGCAGAGCATAACGGCCAGCAGCACCGCAAGTGTGCGGATCGTGTGCTTATTCTTCATCGTCGGTGCCCTCCATCATGTCGGAATCAGCGGCGGCCTCCATTTCCATCATTCCTTCCGGCAGGGAGATCATACCGCTGGCATAGGCGCGCAGGAAAGCGGTCAGTTCCTTGTTATCCATGTGGACAGCCTTTACCATACGGACAATTTCCAGATTTTCTTCCTCCGCAAGCTGCGCCTCCAGCGCACGAAGGCGTTTCTGCTGCTCCGTGATCTTCTCCCGGACCTTCTCAATATCACGACGGATCTTCTCAGTAGTTGCCATAGTCAAATAAACTCCTTTCCAAATCGTTCTCTCCATGAATAGTTGCGTCCAAGCCCCTGAACGGTTTTCAGGTTGGCCCGTGCGTTATCCTCCAATGCCAGCGCACGCCGGAACAAATCCGGGTAATGCTCCCGCAGATCGATGATCTCCTCCGCCCGCATACTGGGGCAGAAAAAACAGGAGGACTTTCCCGGCTGCGGCAGGCCAGCCGCCTCGATTGCCCGGATACACGCCTCCCGGTCCCAGCCCCATTCCATCAGGGGATACCATTTGCTGTACTTCGGGTCTGCCAGATCACGCAGAAGGACCTTATTGCTGCGGTAATGCTCGCCAGCATCATAGCCGATGAACTTGACTACCTTTTTCCCGCTGGACCAAACCTCACGGCTCAGAGGATAATTGTTGCAGAACTTTTCCTGCGGTCCGATCTTGTGTTTCAGAGAACACCGCTTGAATCCGTAGGCGATAGAGGGCAGCGTGCCGCTTTTCAGACATTCATCCTCCAAGGTCAGCCGCCTGCCGTCCCTTGTGGTCTTATAGACCCGTGTGATCTCCGGCATACCGTGATCCTTCAGCCAGCGATTCATGATATCCAGATAGGCGTAGGTATGGGGATGCTCGCCGCCCGTATCCGCAAACAAGATCAGGTCAACGGGGATACGGTGCTGATGCAGTCCAACAAGAAGGGCGGTGCTGTTCGCACCGCCGCCATAGGAAACAATATTGATATACTCACCTCCATCAATCATACGGCGGTCTGCCGTAGGCGTAAAAGTGCTGCTGCCAGTAGCTTGTATTGAGCCTCGCGTACTGGATCGGGTCGCCACAATGCAGAAACATGGGGTTGCCCGCTTCGTCCAGTCCCACATAGAAGCCAACGTGGGAGATACCCGCGGTATCGTAGGTCCCAATGAAAAACACCAGGTCGCCCGGCTGCGGATCAGATACCCGTGTGGAAATGTTGTAAAGGCCCTGGGCTCCCAGCCGCCCGGTATTGCATAGACCGCTGTTGGTCAGAACATAGCTCACAAAGCCGCTGCAATCAAAGGAGGTGGACGGGCTGCTGCCGCCCCAAACGTAGGGATATCCCAGGTATTTTTCCGCCTCCGTAATAAGCGCCGCAAAGCGTTCATCGGAGAGGTATTCCGCAGGGATTTCATAGTCCTCCGGCGGGGTCGTGATGTACTTGTCCACATACCAAGAGGACGGGAACAGGTCGGATCGGTTCCCCAGCGTGGACATATACACGGCATACATGGAAAGCGTCTCCGTATCCATGATGTAAACGGGAACATGGCTCAGATCGAAGTTTTCAAGCTCCACGGTGCAGATGTAATACGTGTACGGGACTTCCACCTCATACTCGTTGCCCTCACTGTCCGTTCTCGTCTCTGTGCGGTAGCGGGTTTCCTTGGTGACCGTCTCGGTAAGGATATATTGTTTGTCGAACAGCATTTGAAGATCATCCTGTACCTGGTCAATGGTGAACTGGCCCTCATGGAGCGCCGACAGAATGGACAGCAGCACATAGGGATCGTGCTTGATCTCGTCCAGAGTAAAATGGTACTCGTCATAGTCGTGGGTCTGCTCATAGGTGTCCAGATACTCCCGCAATTCATCCTCCATCGCGCAGTAGGCGGCCTCTGCCGCCAGCAGGTCAGAATCCTCAGAGAGATAGGAGGACGCGACAATGTTGGACACGCCTCCGCCGAAGATGGAGGAACAGGATTGCAGCAGCCCCAGCAGCATGACCAGCAGCAGACCGATCCCGCCCACAAGCAGAAATGCCTTTTTGTGTTTGGAAACAAACTCTCCGGCCTTCTTCGCCGCGTCCGCGCTTTTCTTCGCGCCCTTCGATGCTGCCTGCGCCGCTGCCGCTGCGTCCCCAGCACGAAGCGCCGCCCGGTATGCGGCGGCATACTGCTTTTGCAGCTTCTTTTTCTGCCACATCCGGGAGATGGGATTGCTGTCTGCAAGCTGCGGATTCTCCCGCAAAGCCTTTTGGTACAGCGCATCCGCGTTGGCCTGAACCGCCGCCTGCTCCGCGTGGGATACCTCCCGCCAGGGTTTCAGCTTGCGGTCCGCCTGCCAGTTATGGAGCTTGCGGTTTCCGTAGCGGACAGCCTTTTCCATGCCGCGCTCCGTCAGGTGTCCCGCCTCCACGCCGACATTTTCCTGCTCCACCTCATGCACCTTCGCATGGGCGGCGTGGCCGATCTCCTGTAACGGCCGCGCCAGCGGATTCACCGGCTGATGGAGCGAGGGCTGCTTTTCGGGGACGGCGGCCCGTGCCGCGTCCAGCTTATCCGCCGCCTTATCGGACTTGCGGATCACCTTTTGCAGCTCCGGCGCGGCGCGTTCCTCGTCCGAGAACTGCAAACGGGAGGATGGACGGTCATTGGCCGCCGTACCCTCCCGGTAGGCTTTGCGGCGGTTCCGCCGCTTTTTCTTCTGAGACTTCCGGACGCGCCGGTCGTCCAGATGGTGGAGGGCAGTCCCCGCCAGCGCCGTGGAATCGCCGGAGGGGGAATAGTCCTGCTCCGGCGCACGATCTGAAACATGGCTCGCCTCGCCTGTGACCATGTTGACGGAAATAGCCCCGTCACGGGTCATCTTCTGCGTTTCCTTCTCAGCGGCTTTCCATTCCTTCATGCTTCACCACCTGCCTTTCCGTAGGGGCAAATGCTCACGCACTCGCCCGTCTCGATCATAGAGATATATTTGAAAATGGGGTATGCCTGCGGCGGGCAGACCGCGTTGCCCAGGGTTTTCAGCCGGAGGGCGCGGTCTGCGGTGTTTTCTGTGATACGGGGGACTCCCTCCGGTTCGGCGGCCCAGAGGATACGTCCGTCCATTTCCGGGGGAAGCCCATGAGCCATTCCACCCAATCCGGATTCAGCGCCGCCGTCTCGGATAGTGGCCGCTCCTGCCGGATCACCTGCGCCGACAGGTTGGCAGACGGGGCGCTGCTCCGAAACGCCGCCGGTTTCAGCGTGGAGCGGTAGCCCTCCGATGCTGCCGGGGTCAGATAGAATACCGCCGCCGACAGGCTGAGGCTCCAGATCGCGCCGCTCTTGTTCACCTTGCGGAATATTCCGTTGTCGGAGAGGTACACATCCAGGTTGGCCGCGTCCCTGCAGGTGTTCTTGTCGGAGGCAAGGGGCGTGGGAAACATCAGCCGCGACGATAAAAGTTCGCTGGCGCTCATGCCATGCGCCGACGCCGCAAGCCGGAAATACGAATGGGAGAACAGCGTATCCCGCTTTTGCCAGGTCAAAGATCGTTTTGTCGAGCCCCATATTGATGAATCCAGCAACATTTTCCCCAAGCACCCAACGGGGCCGCAGCTCGGTAATAACACGGCACATTTCCGGCCACAGGTAGCGTTCATCCGCAAAGCCCCTTCGCTGCCCTGCGGTGGAGAAGGGCTGGCAGGGAAATCCGCCGGAGAGGACGGTAACGGTTTCAAGTCCTGTTTTTTCAAAAAACGCCTCCTTCGTAAAAGTAGTGATATCCCGGAATTTCGGCACCTCCGGCCAGTGCTTTTCCAGAACGGAATAGGGGTAGTCTGCCCACTCGCATTGGCAGACGGTGCGGAAGCCCGCCGCCTCCGCCGCCAGATCAAGCCCACCAATGCCGGAAAACAGGCTCACATGGGTCAGTTGATTTGCTATTTTGTGTTCACCTCCTGATTTTGGGCATAAGAAAACCCGCCTCTTGTTTGAGGCGGGCGTTGAACGATATATTCAATGCTTTACTATAATCAGCTTCACATTTCCTGCATTTTCAATATCCCGTCTAAACTCTTCCTCGTTTTGAATGACACCCAAATCATATACAACGAATAATTGACGTTCATATTGTTTTGCATAAGCAGTAATATCTGCACTTATTTCTTCAATTACTTTTGATTTTCTTCCATCTCTCAATAGCTTGACTTCAATGCAAAGCTGAAGTTTGGGGATTATAAAGTCTGGAATGTATTCTTTACCTGAAAACTCAAATTTTCCTGTTTCTCTGTCATAGTCGCTGCCTTTACTTAGGCCGCGACCTAACAGCAATGATTCAATAGCATTTTGCACCTCAACCTCCCTTTGAGGCTTTTCAAATATGACTGCACGCAGCCGCGATTGAATAAAGTTTTCAAGATTATCAAATTCATCGTCAACAAAGTCAATACTACCTTCCAAACTGGAATACAACAGTTTGGCGCTTACCCACACTTGTTCAAGTATTTTCTTCTGTACAGGCCACACCGAATCTCCCCAACTGGGCATTTCGTCTACATTAAACGTGTAAAACATAGAGGGTACCCGTAATAAAACTCGTGCGGTTTCAGCCAAATCATTGTATGTATGGGCCATATCTCTGAAACTGGTGTATCGGCCAATTTCGGCGGTGTCCTTGTTGTGAAGTATGTCCTGAATACTTTCACAGAAACCTCGTACTTGTGCAAGTAATACCTTTAATGCCCTTGTTTCATCTAATGAGTTTTTTGCCATAATATCACCCCATGAAAATTATACCACCTCTTTTCTGTAAAATAAAGTTTGTATTCTCCCAATGTGGCAGGTTACTCATAACTGGTCTCGCTGTCGTCCGGGTCATACGGCATCAGGTGCGTCCGGCGGATGGCGCTTTCCAGCATATCGAAGCCCGTGACGCCTGTGCTGTCCGGGATGCCCCACCTGCGGTACATTCTTCGGATGCTCGGGTTCTCGCCGGAGAGATTCTTTTGCAGCCGCGCAAGCTGCCGCTCCGTTTTCACATCCAGAACACGGTTGCGGAGATATCCGTACTGTGCCAGCAGGTCAAAGAGGTCGCCCACCAGCATACGGAAGGCGCTGCCGGAAATGATGTAGGCGGGATCGTGGGCGGTGGCGGCACGCTGCTTTTCCCTGTTTTTTGCTTCATACTCTTTCAGCACGGCGGTCAGCGGCGTGAGCTCCGCCTCCTTCATCTCGGCAAGGTCGGCCCGGTCGCCAAATACCAGATAGCGGCCGGGAATGAGCCAGTCGTCAAATTTGTCCTCCGCGATCTCGCCGTAGTGTTTTGCCGCCTCGACCAGATTTGCCATGTCATCCGCGTCCCTCACCTTCCCGGCGAGGAACGCGAGCTGATGCAGCAGGCCGTAAAGATGCACCTCGTCACGGATATGCTTTTCGTAGGTTTCACTGTCGATCACATGTTTCATATCTTGTCCCATCCTTTCCTTATCCGCTTTCCCCGTCGTGGGCGACCTCGCTGGGCTTGGTCGTGAGAAGTTTGTATAGCTCCGTATCCTTCGGGAACTCGTCCCGGAAGGGCAGGATTACATTCTGGAAGAACAGAAGGCCGTTGCCGGGGTCCGCGTTGGTCACATAGGCAAGCTGCTCGGCGGAGATGTTCAGCCGCTCCGTCATCAGCTTTCGGTCGCCCGCGGACAGGTTCAGCAGGTAGATAAAATCGCTGTTTTCCAGAATGTTTTCAATCTCTGGTGAGGAAAGCAGGTCTTTGGGGTTCTGTGTCGCCCCGGTCGGAACGCCGCCCCACTTTCTAAAACGCTTCCAGACCTCCGCACTGTATGCCGCCGTCTGTTCCTCCTTCAAGAGCAGATGAAATTCGTCCACGAAATACCAGGTGGCCCGTCCAATGGAGCGGTTCACCGTGACGGTGTTCCACACCGCGTCCTGGACAATGAGCATCCCCGGCTTTTTCAGATTCTTGCCGAGGCCCTTGATATCGAAGCAGACAAGGCGATTTCGGATATCCACGGTGGTACGGTGATTGAAGAAGTTGAGCGAGCCGTTTACATACAGGTCAAGCGCCTGGGCCACACGCTCCGCCTCCGGGATGCCCTGCGCCATGAGCGCGTTCAGCAGATCGCCCAGCACGGGCATATTCTCCGGCCGCGGGTCTGCGAAGTACGGCTGGTAGATCATCTGCACGGCCCGGTCAATGACGGTTTTCTCGATGGCCTCCAGCCCCGTCTTGCTGCCCATGATAAGCTCACAGAAGGACAGTACGAAATCACTTTTCAACGCCAACGGGTTTTCTTCCTCGCTGTAATTGAGGTTGATATCCAGCGGATTTACATAGTCGCGGCTGTTGGGAGAGAGCCGAATCACCTGGCCGCCCAGCCGGTTCACCAGCGGAGAATATTCATCCTCCGGGTCACAGATGATGACATTATCCTTTGTGGTCAGCATGACATAGGTGATCTCCCGTTTGCAGCTCATGGACTTGCCGCTGCCCGGCGTGCCGAACACAAGACCGTTGGGACAACGGGACTGCTTGCGATCCAGCAGGATCATGTTGTTGGAAAGAGCGTTGAGGCCGTAATACATGGCGCCCCCGCCCATGAAAAGCTCCTGGGTGACGAAGGGGATAAATACCGCCAGCGCCGATGTGGTGAGGCTCCGTTCGATCTTGATACGGTTGAGGCCCAGCGGCAGCGAGGACATAAGCCCGTCCTCCTGCTGGAAGTCCAGCCGGGTTAAGATACAGTTATGGGTCTGGGCGACGCTGGCCGACTGCGAAACGGCGATCTCCAGCTTTTGCTTCGTGGGCGCCAGATGCAGCATGAGGAAGGTCATATTGAACATTCTCTCGTTGCGGCTCTGCAAATCCTGCAAAAGGTTTTTCGCCGCGCCGCCGTAGGTGGAGAGGTCGGAGGGGAGAATATCCAGATCGTAGCCGCTGCGTGCAGCCTTCTTCTGCTCCTGAATCTTCATGGCGTCCAGATCGGTGATCTTGCGCTTGACCATCTTGATCGCCTCGTTCTGGTTGATGCCGCGGACGTGCATGGTGACGAGAAGGTTTCCCTCCACATCCATGAAATCCGTGAGGATGCGGTCCTGAATTTCCGGGGCCAATATCTGCAAGAAGGACACCACACCGTACATTTCTCCTATGCGGAAACGCCGCGTCTCGCCAAACTCGAAGGAAGAAGGCGCGATAAAGTCCTTGACGGACAGACCGCTTGCCGGGAGCCAGTCCCATTCAAAGGCGAATTGTCCGCCCTCCGGATGGAGAAGACCATGCAGCAGCGCCAGCCGCTCTTTGCCGTCCAGCACCCTTGCGCCCGCGCCCATGACCTTGAAGCGGTTCAGGGTGTCCGCCTCGATCCGGGAAAACCTTGCCCGCGCCGCCGGAAGATTTTCCGCCTCGATGGTCAGCGTGACATATTTGCGCTTTACAAAGCCGTTGTTGCCGCGCTCATACTGCGTTTGCAGGATGCCGGAGGCCTCCACGCGCATATCATCCAGCGCGTCGCCCTGGGCATCCATGCCGAACAGGTTTCCGTTCTTGTCCTCATGGCGGCTGCTCAGGGTCATTTGCACGCCGATGGAGGGATCATAGCCGTTATAGAAATCGCAGAGGCGTTCAAAGATATCCCGCTGGTCGTCCGGCCCCGCCAGACGGTAGTTGACGTCCTCATAGGCTATGGTCTTGGAGAAAAGCCGGTCGTCCAGCCTGCACAGGCCGTCCGGGTACAGGTTCCGAAACGGGATGCTGTCCTGCACGGTATGGGGCTTGCCGTCGCCCTTCGCCTGCCGGATGATGGCTTCAATTTGTTTTCGCTCCGCCCGCGTGAGCTTACGCTTTGCGGCGGGCTGCACGTTTTCCGGTTTTTCCGCTTTTTTCAGCAATCGCCTGTACCTCCTTTTCCAGTTTTGCCTGCCGCACCAGGGCGGAATAGGCGTTGTTGGTCTGATAGATGCGCCGCTTCGGACGGATGAACTTGCATTGGATCAGGTGCCCCAGGATCACTTCCAGCGTTTGTCCGTTTTTCTCATAGAGGGCAAACAGGAAGAACGGGAGCATGACAAGGATCATGCACAGCGCCGCCGAGGTCGTACCCATGCTGCCCTTGCTCAAAAAGAAAAGCGGCACTCCCACAAGCGCCGCCGATCCGAAACACACAAGCTGCCGCTTCGTCAGGCCGAACAGCATCTTGCTTTTAATTTTTGTCAGGTCCTTCGGGACCGTTACGTATGCCAAAATTGATACCTCCTTTAATGCGCTCCGAACAGGCTTTTTGCAAGGCTGCCGGTTTTGAACAGCGTGTAGCACAGCAGCACCGTGTAGCCCATGCACTCCCAGATCGCCACGGTAATATCATCCCCCACGGCGATATTCTGTACCAGCACCGCATAGATGCCGACGCAGACCATGATAAGAAATGCCTGAAAGCCCAGCGCCAGCAGGGACTTCAAGTAGTTCTGCCCCGTATGGCCCCATTCCCGGTTGACCATCGTGGCAAACGGGATCGGCCCCACGGATACGGTCAAATACACCTCGATCATTCTTCCGTAGATCACAAGGAAAATGGCAATGGTGAGGATATGCGAACAGAGGCCCACAAAGACGCTCTGAAACCACAGGCCCAGCAAAGAACCGATGCTCCAGTCCGCCAGCGTTGTTTCCAGATCACCCACGACGCCGGAAATGTCGATCCCCGCGTCGGAGATGATGACGCCTGCGCTCTGATCGACTACGCTCTGCGCCACGTCGAATACCGCCATGACGATATTCCAGGTGTTCGTGACGATCAGCACCGCGCAGAAGGTCTTGAATATCCACTTCCAGAAAAGCCAGGTGTCAAAATCATGGAGATTATTTTTCTCGACGATCAACTGGATCAGCTCATAGCACATGACGAAGGTGAGGATGATGCCGGCGATGGGGACAATGACCGTTTCGGACAGGCTGCGGATCATGTTGAAGATACCGCCGTTCCAGCCAGAGGGCGTCATGCCGACCTCGCCTGCGATCTCGGCCACCTTCGTATTCACGGTATCAAAGGTCCCGGAAAGGTTTGAGATGATGCCGTCGATCAGCACCTCCCTGAACCATTCCTGGATCGTGTCGATTATCACGGGAGATCACCTCCTTGGAGGCGGCTCCCGCCGTGAAACGGGAGCCGCCTCTGAGATTTTGATAGGACTCAGCCCAGCAGACCGGACAGCAGGGGGATCAGGGTCACGCCGATCAGGGCGACGCCGCCGCCCGCGACAAGCTGCTTGACGCCCTGCGATTTTGATTATGTGCGATAAAGAAGCAATAGAAGTGTAAAATTTTTTTGCCGTTCCCATCCGGCACTTAGCTACTGTGTCGGATAGGTCGGGCATTATTCGTCGGGAAGTTCTACCTTGCCGACAAAGCTGTAATAAATATCAATGTCCTGTCTGCGTGTGCCGTTCTCGTCATAGCTGCACTCATGGACAACGATTTTTTCAATAAACTCCCGCAGCAGGGTATGGGTCAATTCCTCAAAGCTGGTGTACTTGCGGACAACTTTCATAAACTTTTCCGCATTAACCGTGGCTTCCTGTGCCTTTACCAGTTCCGCTTGCAGTTCGGCGGCACGGCTCTTGACCTGTTTCTGTTCGGCTTCATAGTCTGCGGAAAGTTCCGCAAAGCGTTCATCAGAAATACGCCCGGTCACACTGTCCTCATAAAGCCGCTTGAAGATAGCGGACAGCTCCGCAATCCGCTTTTCGGCTGCGTCCAGTTCCTTTCGCTTGGCAGCGTTGCGGCGTTTGCCGCCGTCCTCGTTCTGCTCGATCAGCAGCTTCATAAACTGCTTTTCATGCTTGGCTGCATAGCTTGTCACTTTCCGCAGATTGGCGGTCACACCCGCAGTCAAAAGGTCGGTGCGGATAAAATGTGCGGTGCAATCGTGGGTACGCTTCTTGTAGTTGCCGCAGATGTAGCAATCCTGTTTTCGGGTTTTGTTCTCGTATCTCTGCTGATAGAGGACGCTCCCACAATCGGCGCAGAACAGCAAGCCGGAGAACAGACCGACTTCATCATAGCGGTTTGGACGCTTGCGCTGCTTGCGTAATTCCTGCACACGCTCCCATGTGGCAAGGTCAATGATTGGCTCATGGGTATTCTCGAAAATGACCTGTTTTTCTTCGGGATTTTCCACGCTTGATTTGACCTTGTAGGACACTTTCTCGGTCTTGAAGTTTACCGTATGCCCCAGATATTCCTTGCGTTCAAGGATATGGACAATCGTGTTGGTCGCCCACTTGTAGGGATAATCGGGGTAGTAACGGCGTGTGCTGCCTGTCCTGCGGTATTCCAATGTACCCGGTGTTGGGATTTGCTGCTCGGTCAATATACGGGCGATTTTGGTCGGACCGTTCCCGGCAAGGCACAAGCTGAAAATCTGCTTGACGACCGGGGCAGCTTCTTCGTCCACGATAAAGCGTCCGTCCTCACCTTTGAGATAGCCATAGACCGGCTGACTTGTGATAGGCTTGCCACTCATGCCTTTGCTGCGGAAAACTGCCTTGATTTTCTTGCTCGTATCTCTCACCATCCATTCGTTGAAGATATTACGCAGAGGGGCAAAATCATTGTCGCCCTGTGCGCTGTCCACTCCATCGTTGATAGCGATAAAGCGAACGCCCCTTTGTGGGAAAATCATGTCCGTATACATTCCCACTTGGAGATAGTTTCGCCCTAATCTCGACATATCCTTGACAATGACCGTTCCGACTTTCCCGGCTTCAATATCCGCAAGCATGGCTTGAAAACCGGGTCTTTGGAAGTTCGCACCGGAGTACCCATCGTCCGTGTACCATTGGAGATTGGTATAGCCGTTCTGTTTTGCATAGCTTTCCAAAATACGCTTCTGGTTGGAGATGGAATTACTCTCGCCCTGCAATTCATCTTCATGGGATAATCTCGGATAAAGGGCAGTAATGAGGTTTTGGGTTGTCTGTCTAATCATGGTTTCCTCCATTTCCGACAGCCAGCCCCGCTATTCCGTAAGGAAATTATATCACACGGGGCGGCTGTCTGTATAGCTGGTAAATGTGAATTTTGCTTCTTTATCGCCCGTCATTATGACGATTTTTTGGAATTAGGCTTGTCATGCAGTATAACTTGGCTTGTGTGTAGCTGCGGTTTCCGCTTCAAGCACTTTCATCATCTTGTCGGCTGCGGTGGCTGTGGTATCTTTCTTGAAAAAGCCGGACACAACAAGCACGGTGTTACCCATGCGGATCTCCGTCACGCAGTCCGGGCGGCGGTCGGTGCGGTCATTGTTATTCTGTTTGTTTTCTGTCATAGGCAACTCCTTTCACTTCAACAGTTCTTTTAGTCCATTGAGCTTGGCTTGTGCCGTTTCCTTTCGGAAGTTCTCGCCTGTAAAGAGGATAGGCAGACACATTTCAAGCACTCGGTCATAGATACGGGCGTGGGCGGTGTCCTGTGGATTCTGCAGTTCCGTAAGGCTTAGATTGGTGGTGACAATCAGCGGCTTTCGGCTGCGGTATCGGCTGTCAATTACATTGTAGACCTGTTCCAAACCGTACTCTGTGCCACGCTCCATACCAAAATCATCAAGTATCAGCAGAGGGAAACGGCAAAGACGCTCGATATATTCGTTTCGCCCCTCAAAGCTGGCAGTTAAATCATTCAGTATCGCAGAAAAGTTTGTCATGCGGACGGAGATTTCCTGTTCCATAAGGGCATTGGCAATGCACCCGGCAAAATAGCTTTTTCCTGTGCCTACCTTGCCCCACAAGAGCAGACCATAGTTGTTTTCTCTCATCTGCTCCCAATGCTCCACATATAAATGTGCCTTGCTCATCTGCGGGCATTTGCCGTTGTCATGTGCAAAAGTCCATTCCTGCATGGTGAGGTCGGTAAAGCCCCGGCGTTTCAGTTCCATAACGGTGTCAAGGTGTCGTCTGCGTTCCTCGGCGGATTCACATTCCAAACGCTTCTCCCGTTGGCAGTCACATTCTGTCGGGTGCTTGTCATGCCCCAACCATGCGGCGGTTTCTTTGGGAAAGTAGGCTTCTTTCGCCGTGCGGCACTTGCCGCAGTAAAGCAGACCGTCCTCGCCCGTGTAGTCCTCCGGCTCTGCGGTAGTAGTCATCATATTCAAAACGGTATCGGTAAAAAGTTCAGTCATAAACTCTCGCCCTCCTTAAAGGTGTAATCGGGTATGCCTTTTTTCGGCGGTTTCTTGGCTTCGTCCTCCTGCGCCCACTTGTATATCGTGGCTGCATGACTGCGGTATTTCGTTCCTTTGGACGCTATATGAGTAGATAAGCGGTCAATATAATACTCCCATTTGTCGGGCAGTTCCGCTTTCAGCTCGTCCAGTTCCGTATCGGAAAGAAAAACATTGTTGTATCTGCCATAGCTGCGGGCGGGGGCTTGTCCCGTTTCTAACTCTCTCTCTTTTTCTATCTCTATATCTATCTCTTTCTTTATCTCTATCTCTGGTGGACGAATGTCGGACAAATGTCCGCCGTTTGTCCGGGGTGGTGGCAAAGCCTTGTTTGCAAGCCTTGCCGCCCGTTTTCGCTCCGCTTCGGTAGAGGATTGCCCTATCATCAGTTCAATATCGGTCATGTAGAGCAAGCCGCCGTGTAGCTGCTCCACAAGCCCCAACTGCTGAAAAATCCCTAACGCCCGTTCCACCGGGCCTACCTGCTGACGGGTAAGAGTGGCGATCATCTGTGCTGTGTAAGGGATATTCTCGTCAAGCTGCAACTTGCCGCCGTTTTTCAGCGATTTTAAGTACAGCTTCAAGAGAATGTTGGAATAGAGAATACCGTCCGGCATACTCTCCAACAGCACGATAGCGTCATCATCAAAATAGCTTTCTTTCAGTTTGAGGTAGTAATATTTGCGGTTATCTGCCATAGGCGGTGTCCTCCTTTGGTTTCCAACGCTTGGAGTAATACCGGTGGCAGAGGATAATCACGGCTCGGAAACTCTGCTTGCAATCGTGGGTGCAGCCCCGGCAAAGGTCGTTATAGGTAATTCGGTTTCGGTGGTTGAGGAAAAAGCTCCATTCAAGCCGCCGTTTGTTGCTCATGCGTGGCATTGGTACGCTCCTTTCTGCCGTTTCCGTGGGTATCACGGATAGGGCGGGAAAACTGTATCTTCTCGGTATCATTTTCGGGGATTTTTTGCCCTGTACGCCCTGTTTTGAGGTCGGGGAGTATTGCGGATAGGGGTAAGGGCATATCCCTGTTTTTGTTTGGTTTCGGTATCATTTCGGGGCGGTTTTTAACGCTCCTGTTCATGCTTTTTCTGTCGGCTCGGCTCGCCGTGGTGCATTTGGGAAAGATTGCTTTTCATGGTCTGCAACTCCCGGACACGCTCTTTATTTGCCCGGTACTCGTTGTAAAGGGCGTTCTTCTCGGCGGTAAGCTGCTCGATTTCAGCCTGCAACGATTTATAGGTGGGCAGCTTGGTAATGCCTTTTTGCCGAAAATATCTTACGGCTGCGTCTGCTATGATAAAGTCGCTTTCATGCTTTTCCCGGTAGGCTTTGCGTGCCTTATCGGTTTTCTGCTTTTTCAATCCGTCACGCACATCTCTTGTCTTGGCATAGGCAAGCACCTGTTTCTGCAAGTCCTTTTTCTCACGGATAGCCGTTTCAATGGGCTTCAGCTTGGCGGTGCTGCTGTGTAAATCCGCATTGGCAGACACAAGGGCTGCGTCCAGTTCATCCGGGGTAAAGCCGTATTGCTCCATAGCGGCAACGGTAGCCGCCATCTGTTTGAGATTGTGGACAGCCGCCCAACGGTCATAGCCGATACCTTTTCCCTCGGCTCGCTTCGCCGCACGGTCAACCATTCTCTGAATGTTGCCTGTCGGGGCGATTTTCTGCGTTTTTCCTCGCTCTGTGCGGTTTGTTTCAGCGGTATGGTATTCGGGTATGGGTGCGGTCTTTTCGGCGGCTCTGTGGGCGTTCTGCTCCAAAAGAGTAAGAACAGCAGCACGGTCAAAATCATCTCCCAGTTTTCGGGCGGTAATGGGTTTCGTTCTGTCCGGGGTAAGGTAGGACAATCGCCCTCGGCTCTCTTTGACGGTCACGCCCTGTTGCAGAAGTAAAGCGGAAAACTCGTCAAAGGTGGTCGCTTCGCTCATGGCATTCCGTATGGTCTGCCGCAACTTCGCCTTGTCGGTTTCAAACTTGGTCTGCTTTACAGGCTTCCCCTCGGCTGCAAGGGCGGCATTTTCCTTGTCAAGTTTGGCTTGTCCTTTTTTATGCGCCCAATACTCACGCTCGGTAATGCGGTTTTTACTGCCATGCAATAGGTCAATCTGATAGAGATTTTCCCGGTGGCACATCTCCATGACCTCGGCTTTGAAGTATTCCATCGCCGCGTCTGTGCAGCGGTGTTTGCACCCGGCGC
>OHTD01000509.1_pt1 | contig 20720 bp, 16 predicted proteins | sample 1578871 | NCBI WGS metagenome assembly OHTD01 (sample SAMEA3879574, study PRJEB24766) | human gut metagenome | biome: human-associated habitat; feature: feces | place: USA | collected 1985/1987 | reverse complement strand
GGCCAGAGCCTCAAGCAGTTTGGTGTCGACGCGGTGGTTGAGGAAACCGTCGACCTTGACGATGTTGCCGGGCAGGACTCTGCCCTCGCGGCGGATGCGCTCCTGAAGAAGCTCCATGGAATTACCCCTCCTGAAAAAATAATTTCTGACGAAATTTTTCGATTGAAATGGTAACTTCCATTTAACAGGATTTTTGTGCAGAATGCAACACGGCAACTTTGACAAGAATTTGTGCTTTTTTTGCCTCTTTCCGTCTATTTTGGCGGCGGGAGCGCCGTTACGTCCCGTTTTGTATCGTTTTGGCAAAGCCCGCGGCAAAAAGCCGCGCGGCGTTGACGGCTTCTTCGAGCGAATTGCCCGCCGTGCCGACCTCAACAAGGAGCGAGCCCGTCGTCATGTGCTGGTTGTAGCGGGAGTTGCGCACGGTGACGGGGCGCATGAGGGTCGGATAGTCTTTGTACAGGGTTTCCTGCACGGCGCAGGCGAGCTTTAAGTTCTCGCGCCAGAGATCGTGACTCAGGCCTCCGCCGTTCGACCCGATGACGAATTCGAGCTGTGCGGCGTTTTTATCTTCGCCGCACAGCAGCTTGATTTTCTGCCCGGCGTGGGCGGTCAGCTTCATCTCCACATAGCCTGCCATGTTCTGGCCAAAGTCCAGCACCGTTTCGCCGTTGGGGGTGCACAACAGCCTGCCCGCAAAGGCCTCCTGCTCCCGGATGGGCACGGTGTTCATGCCGGTGATGGGCAGGGAGTTCGGCTGGGTCTTTACGCCATGCCAGCCGGAAAGATCCCCTTCCAGCCGGGCATCGTACACTTCGCCCTGCTGCATATCATTTTGGCGAATCGGGCCGCACTGGGTGGCCTCCATGTCGTCGTCCGAAACGCAGACCGCCTTGCCGTCCACTTCCAGCTGGAACAGGACAGCCACTTCTTTCCCGAACAGGTCACGGTCTCCATCCACGCCGGAGGTACTGCGGTACCAGCCATCGCCCAATGCGATGAGCAGCTCATTTTCACCGTCACGGACAAGCGCAGTCACATCGTAGGTCTGTGCCCCAAGGTGCTTGTCTGCGGTAAAGCTGCCGGGGGCTAGCACCATATCGCCGACCCGCTTGCCGTTCAGCCATGCCGCATACAACCCCTTGGCGGTAATGTACAGCCGCTTGCACTGCCCCGCCGGGGCGGTGAACGTTTTGCGCAGATAGCTTGCCAGGCGGTGGGGCTGATAAGGCTGCGCCTGCCCTTTGCCGGAGGCTTCCAGCGCCGCCTGCTTCTGCTCCCAGTTGGGCTTTGCAAAGGCGTTGATGGCATCAGCGCAGTCGATATCCGGTTCTTCCGTTTCCGGGCAGGCCCACACGCCCTGCCAGTCTGCCTGTGCAAGCCCGGTCTCGAAGGAAGCGGTGCTCCATGCTCCGGGCTGGTCATTTTCATCCCACAGGCGGATGCGCCACCGTCCCTGCGTCTTGGGCGGTACAGCGATGGGCGTTTCGGTGTGCATCATACTGCTCAAAATCTTTCCGCTTGCCCACAGCGTTTCGGCTCCGGCAGTCACTTCAATTTCGTAGGCGGTCTGGCGCACGCCTTCGGCGCACTGCCACGATAAAAACAGCGTCCCGGCATCTATACCGAGAGGCTGGGTCAGATGATTCGTTTTCAGGTTTGTTGCTTGCATCATCCGCATCTCCTTTTTCCGTTTGATTTCTGTTCTTATTATAAAGAGAATCCCACGGAATAAGGGTGCAAAATTTTGTGTTATCAGTCAAAAAGTCGTGCTATTTATGACAATTTAAAAAATTCATCTTGCTTCACGACTTTTCATCCGTACTGTCTGCGGTTCTCCTGTTATACTTTGGGTAAGAAAAAAAATTTACCGCCCACGCAGCGCTGCGTGGGCGGTATTTTTTATGCTCGCTTAAAACTTGAGGGCATTGGTTTGCGTGGCCGTATATGCCCGTTAATCGCACCGTTCCAGCTTTTTAGCTTTTGCAAAGAACAGCCAGAGCAGTGCCGTGCATCCCACCATGCAGGCAGGCATGATGAGGAAGGAGGTCCGGTAGCCGATGGCATCCACCAAGCTGCCAAACACGGCATTGAAGAGGATATCCGCCAGCGAAGCCACACTCAGCACCAGACCCGATGCAGAGGAAGCTGCGTGACTAGGCCAGTATCGCGGGATCAGCATGACAAGGGTCGGATACAGGATGGAGAACAGCAGACCGCTGACTGCCAGGAGCCACAGACCCGGTGCACCCAGCAGAACACCTGCGGTGTACAGAACCGCAGCGCTTGTGGCGAAGAGCCGCAGGCAGCGGTAGATGCCCAGCTTATCCACCAGACTGCTCAGCACCAGACGCCCCACCATCACACAGCCGAAGAAAACAGCGGTAAAGTTTGCCGCCTGTCCCATGGGCACTTCCAGTGCATTGGTAGCATAGCTCACCAGCCAGTTCATAATGCCATGTTCTGCAATGAAATACAGGCCGATGATCAGCACCAACGACAGAAATGCCGGACAGCTCATGATCTCCTTGGGCGATACCTTCCCCTCCGTTTTGTGCTCCTGCACTTCCGGCATGGGGAACAGCACGAACAGCACCATGGCCACTGCGCCAATGGCCAGCAGTCCCCATGCCACGGTGTGCCAGCTGGAAATATCCGTAGCCCAGTTGCCAATGATGCTCTGGCTGCCGCTGGTGCCGATGCCCTGAATGAAGAACAGGAAGTTCACAAAAAAGCCGGGCGCAACGGCAAACATACCGGTCGTGATCAGGTTCATGTTGGTGTTCAGCAGTGTGGATGTGCCCATGGCAAAAAACATTCCCACAAGCAGCAGCAGATAGGAGTCCGTAGTGGCAAACAGCAGCATGGCTGCGCTCCACAAAAAGGTATACAGCAGCATGGCCTTGCGGCGGCCCAGAATATCCACCCCGAAGCCGCCGACGGCCAGAAACACGAGGTTGCCGATGTAGCTTACGGTGACGATCTGGGACAACTGGGCGGTACTCAGCTGGAAGTGGGCAGAGAAGATCGTGGAAAAAATGCCCCGCATGGCATCGTTCGCGCCCAGACCCACCATCAGGATCAGGAACGCGGCAAACGTGATGATGTTCTTTTTCTTGTTCATTGGTTTGTCCCTCAAAAAAAGCCGCCGCCCGGCCCGACCCGGCAAAAGGGGCCAGCGCCGATGCGGCGGCTTGCTCATTATTGATAGGCGGCTCAGCCCAGTTCGATGCTCTGGTACTCCGGGGCGGCAGCCTCAGCAGTCAGACCCATGGTCTGCACGTTGGTGCAGTTCTGAGTAAGAAGCGCCTGTGCGAAGTCCGAACGGTCCTCGCCCGCAAAGCCCAGCGTGGAGTTCCGGACGGTGACGCCATCTACCCAGCGCAGGAACATGGCTGCACTCTTCTGATGCAGCATGCCTTCCTTTTCAGGCGGAATGGGACGCAGATCATACATTCCCCGCTCCCACTTGCTGGTAGCTTCCAGACAGACGTCGACATTTTCAAACAGAACGTTCTTGATGTGATTCTCCTCGTTGCCGGAGAGGAACACACCGTTCTCACCCTTGCAGGTGACGTTGAAGAAGCGAACATTCTCGATGCTGCCGCTGTGGGTGTTGGCGTTCCGGTCGTGGGTCGTCATCACGATAGGCTCCGCGCAGCCCCACCAGCACTCGGCAAAGCGGCGGGTCTCGATCATGATGTTGGAGAAGCTCACGTTCCGCACACAGCCGCCGTCGCGAATCTGGATGGACAGACCCCGGTTGCTTCCGGTAATGATGCAGTTATCCACCAGAATATTCTCGAAATCTGCCACGCCCTCTGTGCCGATCTTGATCGCGGCACTGGTAGAGGTCAGCGTGCAGTTGGAGATGATGACGTTCTTGGTGGGGCCGTACTCGTTGTTGCCTGCTGTGGTCTTGAGGCAGATGCAGTCATCTGCACACTGGACATGGCAGCCAATGATCCGCACATTGGTGGAGTGATCCGGATCGATACCGTCGGAGTTGGTGCAGTCCAGCGGGTTCAACACCCGGATGTTGGAGATCAGCACATCGTTGCATCCGGCAGGGTGCAGCGTCCAGAACGGAGAGTTCTGCAGTGTCACGTCATGGAACGAGATGTGGTTGCAGTGCTCCACATACACCATGGTGGGACGGGGGTAAAAATCACCGTTGAAGTAGTAACGGCTTGCCCGCTTCATAAAGGCATAAACATTGCCGTCCACTGCGCCCTGACCCGTGATGGAGAAGTTGTCTGCATCCTTGGCGTGAATAAAGGTGTAAGCCGGTTTTGCCACCGGACGATCCACGGCTTTTGCGCCGGAAACTGCTGCCACAGAAGCATCATCGCCGTTGGGGTTGAAATAGGTGGAGATATCGGAGTGCGCTTTCAGAAGGGCGCCCTGTTCCAGATGCAGCTCCACGTTGCTTTTCAGCTCGATAGAACTGGAATAGTAGGTATGACCGCCCTCCAGTACAACGCGGCCGCCGCCTGCTGCGTTGCAGGCATCAATGGCAGACTGGATTGCAGCGGCATCATTGGTTGCGCCATCGCCGACAGCGCCATACTTGGTGACTGAATAAACCATGAAAACTTGCTCCTTTTCACATTATCAGACTGCGCCGAACAGGGTGGGCAGCGCCATGGAGAACCAAGGCACATAAGCTACCAGCATCAGCGCCACGAAGATCGCCGCATAGAACGGCAGGATCGGTTTGATCATGTCCTCCATGTCCATATCTGCCACCGAGCAGCCGCTGAACAGTGCGCTGCCAACGGGCGGGGTGATGTTACCGATACCCAGGTTCATGACCATCATGATACCGAAGTGGATGGGGTCCATACCGAAGGACTGGACAACGGGCAGGAAGATCGGGGTGAAGATCAGGACAGCCGGGGTGATGTCCATGAAGCAGCCAACCACCAGCAGCACAAGGTTGATGATGAGCAGGATGACGTACTTGTTGCTGGAAACGCTGATCAGTGCGTTGCCGATGGCGCTGGGCAGGCCGGTGAAGCTCATAACAAAGCTCATGACGTTGGAGCCGGCGATCAGGAACATGATGACAGCGGTGGTCTCGCAGGCGTCCAGCAGGATCTTGGGCAGATCCTTGATCTTGATGCTGCGGTAAACAACGATGGACAGGAACAGGGTGTAGGCAACAGCCACGGCAGCGGACTCCGTTGCAGTGAAGATGCCGGACATAACGCCGCCGACGATGATGACGATCAGCAGCAGGCTGGGGATGGCGTCCACGAAGTACTTGAAGAAAACGGAAGCCGGAACCTTACCAGCAGTGGGATAGTGGTTCTTCTTTGCAATGACATAAGCCACGACCATGCAGGCCAGTACCCACATCAGGCCGGGGATGTAGCCGGACATGATCATGCCCACCACAGAGCAGCCAGCCAGCACCGGATAGATGATCAGGATGCCGGAGGGAGGAATGATCAGACCGGTAGGTGCGGAAGCGATGTTGACGGCAGCGGCAAACTTTTTATCGTAGCCTTCCTTCTCCTCCATGGGGATCAGAACGCCACCGATAGCAACGGAAGCTGCAACGGAGGAACCGGACAGAGAGCCGAACAGCGTGTTGCCCAGAATATTGGTGTGTGCCAGACCACCGGGGATGCGGCCGACCAGAATTTTTGCGAAATCGATCAGTTTCTGTGCAATGCCGCCGGTGTTCATCAGAACACCGCAGAGGATGTAGAACGGGACAGCCAGCAGCGAGAAGCTGTCAACGCCGCCCACCATGCGCTGGCTGGCAACGAAAGTGCCCAGATCCAGAGACAGGGTGGAGGCCATGGTCACGACCGACGAAATGATGATACTGACCGAGACCGGGACGCTCAGCGCCAGCAGCAGCGCAAACGTGCCGATCAGGAGCAGACCGACTTGAAAAGTACCCATTTTAGGTTCGTCCTCCTTTTTTATGCTTCTTTGGCAGACTCTGCCTTGGGGCCCTGCTTCATATCGCGCAGATCCTCACCGATGAAGATGAGCGCGTAGAAGATGAACAGGATGGCACCCACAGGGACGCTGGCGTAGATCAGGGGCATGGGCAGCTGCAGCGCAGCGCTCAGCTGATCCGCAGCGGTGTTGACAAGGCGCGTGCCGCCGCCGATCATGACAACAACGCAGAACAGGATGACCATAGCCTGCACAAAGATATCCAGGATCTTCTGGCCCTTGAAGGACAGACGCTTGCTCAGCGCGGTGATTGCCAGATGCTTGCGGCGGCCGTATGCGTAAGCACCGCCCACCATGGTCACCCAGATCAGCAGATAACGCAGCGCTTCTTCGGTCACGGTGCTGGGGTTGTTCAGGATGTAGCGGGTGATGACCTGCCAGCAGACAGCAATGACCATGACACCCATGATAATGGTGCTGAGAACCTGAATGATCTTATCGATCAGGCCGCGGAATTTAACGATCAACATGGTATGCTTCCCTCCTCATCAAGCCTGTACATAGGACAGGAAGTCCTCGTAATAACGGGCATTGTCGGCGCTCTTAGCACAGAACTCGTCGCGCAGGGACTGGGTAGCCTCGATAAAGGCCGTCTTGTCGATGGTGTAGAACTGGACGCCCATCTCCTTGGCACCGTCAATGTTCTCCTGCACCAGATCCTGCCATACGGCCTCGTGTGCTTCGTTGCCCTGCGTCATGCCGTTTACGATGGCACTCTGCTCGGTCTCGTCCAGGCTTTCCCAAGTCTCGGTGGAGATGATCACGATATCGGGCACCATCTGGTGCTGGGTGTAGGTGTAGCTCTTGCAGACCTCACCATGGCCGTCCTGCACCAGAACTGTCTCGTTGTTCTCTGCGCCGTCAATAATGCCCTGCTGCAGACCGGTGTAGGTCTCGCCGCTGGACATGGGCGTTGCACTGCCGCCCATGGCACGGATCATGGCAATGGACGTGGGGCTGTCCTGGGTGCGGATCTTCAGACCCTTCAGGTCTGCGGGGCCTTCACAGGGGCCGTCTTTGGTGGTGTAGATGCTGCGGGAGCCGGAATCGAACCAGCCGATGGCAAAGAAGCCCTGATCGTAGGTGCTCTTGAAGATCTCCTGCACCGCTTCGCTCTGGTTCATAACGGCAAAATACTGCTCGGTGCTCTCGAACACATACGGCATCGAGAAGATGGCGTATGCGCTGTTGAACTGCTCCATGCTGGAAGCAGAGACCTTTGCAATATCCAGAACGCCGGCCTTGACCAGCTGGATCATTGCTGCGTTGTCGCCCAGCTGACCATTGGGGTAAACGCTGAAGGTCAGGTCAGATTCAGCAGAAGCAACTTCCGTCATCTTCTGCAGTCCAACGTTGACCGGGTGCGCTTCGCTGTGGCTGTGTGCCACCAGCAGATGCTTGGAGCTCAGGCCGTCTGAAACCGAGCCGCTGCATCCGGTGAGCGACAGGCTTGCGCCTACGGCAGCAAGACCTGCAGCAGCCAGAAAGCTGCGGCGAGTAATACGTCTTGTTCCTATCATGATTGACATCTCCAGTTTTCTTTGTTTGATTGACTGCGTACAAAACCGGTTTTGATTTCCTGTCGGTCAGAGTGAAATTTATCCCTTCCGCAAAGGGCTTCGGGCTGCGCATTCCCTACCATTTCTGTTCTGCCATGTGCAACAGGCTTTCTGTCAATAAAAATAGCGCAAACGCGTTGTAATGTACAGGCCTTTTTTGGCAAAAACCTTGCATTTCTTGGTATAATCCAGCCTTTTTTGCAAAATTGTTGGCATTTATTGGTCAAAACATTGCATATATTGGTACATCGTGTTATGATGAACTAGCCCAAAAGAATTTTTTGACCGGAGGTATTTTTCTGTGAAAGTCGTCAAAACCGATAAACATTACATGGCCGAGCCGGATTTTGAGATCGACCATTACAAGGATGCCAGCTATCCTCCGGTCGCTTCTCATTACCATGAGTTCTATGAAATTTTTCTCTTTGTCAGCGGAAATGCGGATTATGTTGTCCACGACAAAATGTTCCGGCTCAAACCGGGAGACCTGCTGATCATCCCACCTGCCATTATGCACCATCCCATCTTCCGGGACTTTGAGATCCCCTATGAGCGGTATGTGTTGTGGCTCAGCCCTCCGGCTTTTGATACCATGAAAAAGATCGACCCGGACATCGATTACTTTCTCCGTCCGGGTCATGCAAAAACATTTTTGATTCGGGATAGCGTGGACAGTTCCCGCGCCCGGTTCGGGCAGTTTGAAGCCCTGACCCACGCTTACCGGGAGGAAAGCCTGTGTTACCACAGTGAGGGCATGGCCGATATTCTCCGCATCCTGATCGGCATCAACCGCTCCTTGTATAATCGAGAGCACGTTTTTGCCAAGGCGCAGAAACCAAGCGTCCTGAGCAACGCCCTGCATTATATCGATCTGAACCTCAGCGGCGATCTTTCACTGGACACGGTGGCAAAGGCGCTTTTCATTGATAAATACAATTTTTCCCACATGTTCAAGCAGAATATGCAGATCAGCTTTTACCAGTATGTCATCCAGCAGCGGCTGCTGGAAGCCAAACGACTGCTGATGAAAAAAGAGCCGATCTCTTCCATCCCGGCCAAATGCGGTTTTTCTGATTATAACGCCTTTTACCGCTCCTTTAAAAAGAATTACGGTGTCAATCCGCGCGAATATGTCGCTTACCACATAAAGGCCATCCATGGTGAAGTTGGCGGCTTGTCTCTTGATATCGACCACCAGAGCTCAGAATTCTGATAGGTTCCTCTGATTTCCGTCCTTTTTATAGAATTACAGCCTTTTTTCTTCTTGGCGGCAGCAGGCGGCCTTGCCGTTTTATCTCCACCGACTTGGCGGCATTGATTTGCGTGGCCGCACACCAAAATCAAGTCCAGGTCCAGGAGGACACTACTATGATGGAACTGCTTTCCTGCCGCTACAACATGGATACCGCAATTCAACTTTTTAATGCAGCAGCTACATCGTTGGATTGCGTATCGCCAATATACTATTTATATGTTGCACTGATTTTTATCTCGTTACGGTTTCGCAATAAGACCAAAGTGGTGGGTATCACGATGATCCCCCACCACTTTAGCCAAGTAAATTTTTACTTTTGAATCGTAAAACGGAACGAGGTTCCCTTCTCCACCGCAAAGCAGTCGTCTGCATGGGGCTTTGCGCCCCAGCTATTATCGCCGCCCACGCCCCGCTGGAAGGCCGCGCAGCGGACAACCGTCTTATTGTCGTCCCGGGGCAGCTCATAGAGATGGCGGGCATTTTCCAGCTCATGGGGCGTATAGGGCAGTGCCGAGAAGGTCATGCTGTCCCCTGCAAAGCCGATGCCTATGTTCAATCCGCTGCCGGTGACAGTTGCACTGTACACGCCGGTGCGGCTGCCGCACTCCTGCGGGTAGACCGGGGTGTTCTGGGCAAAGTCCTGCCGGACATTGTAGCTCCAAGCGCCCATTTTGCCGCCTGCGGTGCGGTCGGCGGTGGTCTCCTGGGGGCCAAGACCCAGATAGGAAACCTCGGTCAGCTCCCGGCGCAGCGGGAAGAGCAGCCCGAACTCCGGCAGCTCGGTGTGCTCGCCCTGCCACGTCATGGTGATATCGCAGTGGCCTGCGCCGTCGATGGCAAAATCAACGGGCAGGGTCTGCCCATTTGGCAGGGTGTAGTTTGCGCGGACGGTGACAAATTCGCCCTTTGTTTTGGCGGTCAGGTTATCGCAGCGGGCGTAGAGACCGGCGGTTTTCCAGAAGGCAAATGTAAAAGGTTCTGCGCAGCCCTCGTCGTTGTTGGTAGGCGCACGCCAGAAGTTGGGGCGCACGGTATCGTCCAGCAGCTGCACACCGTTATAGCGGATGGACACAAGGCCCTTGCCGCGGCCAAAGATATACTCGAAGCCATCGCCCTTTACGCCGATGTTGCAGTCCATCTCCACCAGCTGCGGGGCGGGCAGGGTCAGCCGAGCTTCGGCATGGTTGTGCCATACCTGCCCAAAAGCGGCTTCATAGCCCGCCGGGATGCCGGGCAGTGCAGCCCGCTGGATGGCGGTAACGGTCATGCAGGCAAGCCCTGTCTCCGGCAGAGCAAACGGGAACGGAATGCGCACTTGTTCACCCGGTTTGCAGTCTGCCCGCAGCACCGCCTGGCGCTCCGGCTTGCCGTTGACCGAAGACGCAAACACAAGGTCGTAGGCGTTCAGGTCGGTAAAGAGATTCCGGTTTTCAATCACGGCTTCGGTGTCGGTCAGGGTGATTTTCAAGGGAGCATAGGCCGCCTTGACCGCATCCATCTTGGGAGTATTGCGGCGGTCGGGCAGCACAAGGCCGTCCACGCAGAATTCCCGGTCGGTGGGGCGGTCGCCAAAGTCGCCGCCGTAGGCAAAGCCGGGCTTGCCGTCCGGGTCAGTCATTGCGATGCCGTGGTCCATGTACTCCCAGATGAACCCTCCCTGATACAGCGGCTCTTCGTAGGCATACTCGGTATAATCCGTGATGCCGCCGTTGGAATTGCCCATGGCGTGGCTGTACTCGCACATGATAAAGGGCTTTTCCGGGTGCTCTGCCAGAAACTTTTTGATATCCGCCACCGGGGTGTACATCTGGCTTTCCATATCGGAGGTGGCGGGGTATTCCCGGTTCCAGAAAATACCCTCGTAGTGCACAAGGCGTCTGGGGTCGGTGCGGCGGAAGTATTCGCTCATCTCCCACAGGGTCTTGCCGCCGTGGCTCTCGTTGCCGCAAGACCAGATGAGGATGGCCGGGTGGTTTTTGTCCCGTTCCAGCATCGCTTCGGCGCGAGCAAGCACATTTTCCCGCCACTCCGGGCGCGCACCGGGCAGCGTCCACTCGTCCGAGCCGTCCGCGCCCAGCTTCTGCCATGTGCCGTGGGTCTCCAGATTCGTCTCCCCGATGACGTACAGGCCATATTCATCGCAGAGCTGCAAAAAATAGGGGTCATCCGGGTAGTGGCTGGTGCGCACGGCGTTGACGTTGTGGGCCTTCAGATTCTTCACATCCCACAGCATCTCTTCCCGGCTGACGGTGCGGCCGGTGCGGCAGCTCCACTCATGGCGGTTGACGCCCTTGAACACAATACGCTGGCCGTTCAAAAGCATCTGGCGGTCTTTCAGTTCAAACTTACGCAAGCCGACTTTCAGCCCGGTGCGCTCCACCAGAGCACCCTCGCGCAGCAGGGCAATTTCTGCTTCGTACAGGTTCGGCTGCTCGGCACTCCACAGGGCGGGGTCAGTCACCGCAAAGGTGAAGGAGACATCCTGCACGTCCTCCTCCACGTCCGGGTCGGCTTCGCCTTTGCCGAACACCACGCCGCTGTCGTATTCCGCAGGCTCGCCCACCTCAGCAGACTGCTGCTGCCCATTGAACACCACCGACACCGTTCCCGCGCCGCTGACCTTGCAATCAAAGGTAACAGTGGCGCTGGAAAAATCCGGGGCAAAATCTTGCTTTACAAAGACATCTTCCAGATGCAGTTCGGGCTTTGTGAACAGCTCCACCGAGCGGAACAGGCCGCTCATGCGCCAGAAATCCTGATCTTCCAGCCAGCTGCCGGAGGAGAAACGGTACACCTGTACCGTCAGGGTATTTTCGCCGGGGTGGACGGCGGCGGTCATGTCAAATTCAGCGGGAGTGAAGGTATCCTCGGTGTAGCCGATGTAAACGCCGTTGCACCAGACGGCGGCGGCACTGTCGGCACCGTTCAGGCGCAGGTAGCAGCTTGCCCAGCTTTCCGGCAGGGTGAAACTACGCTGATACTCCCCGATGGGGTTATAATCCTGCGGAATTTCGCCGGGGCGCAGCTTTTCGTGGCCGTCCCACGGGTACTGGGTGTTGACGTAATGGGGCGTGCCGTAGGGCTGGCCGGACTTTTGCAGGCTCTGCATCTGGATAAAGCCGGGCACAGTCAGGGTATCCCAGTCCGTAAAGGGTGCGGTCAGGTTTTTCGCATAGCGAAAGTTCCACTCGCCGTCCAAGCTGACGGTCAGGAGCATTTCCGGGCTTGTCTGGTCGGCAAAGTGGGCATGGAAGGGCAGACGGTTCTGCTGGAAAATTTCCGGGTCGGCCAGAAGTGCCGATGTGATAGGATTATTTAAAGGCATAAATGTCACCTCGCAGCATTTTCTGCTCTCATTATAGCACAGAATATAAGAAAAACAGCCGCACAAAACGACTGTTTTTCTGGAGAGAAGCGGCATCAGTCCGCTTCGTCAAGGATCTCGGTGTCCAGTTCTGTGTGTCCCTTGGGGATGCGGTACTTCACGGCGGGCAGATGGACATTGGTAAAATACAGGCTGGTGTTGGGGTCGCAGCCGATAACCACTGCTTCTCCCCTGCCGCGCACGGTGCAGCGCAGGGTGTCGCAATGGGTTTCGGCGGTATCGTTTTCCACGCTTTCGGCGTAGCCCGGTGCAAAGTTCGGCACGGCAAAACCACAGTCGTAGGCTTCGCAGTCGAAACTGCTGTCAATCTCATGATGGCGGCGGTGGCCGGTGGCCGTGGGGGTGATGGTAGTGGTCACCTCAATGCCGGGGAAGGGCGACCACTGCGCAGTCACAGCCCCGGCTTCAATTTCCCACGTTTTGCTCACCTTGCGTACAAACACGTTATCGTCGATGACAAAGGCCAGCATACTGTCCGGCGCGGCCTGATTGAGCACCTCCCGGCTGCGGGAGGCGCAGAAGCCAAAGCGGGTATCGTAGGCAAATTTTGCGTACTTTTCCGGGAACTGTCCGTGGCCGTGCCCCTCGTTGACACCGGCGGCCATACGCCAATATGCTGCACCAGCATATTGGCGTATGGCATGGGCTTGAGCCGCTCCAATGCGGGCATGGGCGCGGCTTCGGCAGACCAGAAGGGGTGGTCATCCGGCAAAGCAAGCAGCAAAAAGCTCTTCATGCCCCAGTAGGGGCTGCCGGGGGCGTTGTACCGCTCGGCCATGTACATCTGCGGGTAGCAGTAGCCGATGGTCAGGATGCCGTCCCGGTCGAACATTTTCTGCCCCAGCCACCAGTTGAAGTTGCGGACGATGAGCCCTTTCATCACCGGCAGGGGCAGCGGCTCCAGCCCTGCCCAGATGCAGGCCGCCCAGAAGCTGTTCTGGGCAAAGCGGTAGGTCAGGCTGCGGCCAAAGGGCAGCGCCGCGCCGTTGGCATCGAACCAGTAGACGAACTGCTGCGCGAACAGCTGGGCGCGCTGGCGGTAGAGTGCAGCACGCCGGGGGTCGGTGTCGGCGGCAAATTTAGAGTACAGCAGTCCGTAATACTGGATGGCCCACGGGATGTAGTAATCCTTCTGCACCGAGGCGCCATCGGTGGACCAGCCGTCGCCGCTGTAATAGCTGTCGATTTTGCAAAGACCGTCCTCCAGCAGCTCCGGGCTGTAAGGCATCCCCACGCTTTTCAGGGCAAGGTTTACAAGGATGCGGAAAAACTGCCAGTTGCAGTCCGGGATGGTGTGGGCGTTGATCTGCCCCAGCCATGCGGCAAGGTTCTGTTTTTCGGTGTCAGAAAGCGGGGTCCACAGCTTTTCCGGTGCGGTGAGGATGCCGCAGGCAATAGCCGCCATCTCCACATAACACTGGTCGTACTCCCCGGTGGTGCCCCAGTATTCGGGGTTTTCCGGGTCGGCGCCGGTGGCAAGACCCTTGCGGTAGATTTTTTCAAATTCCGGGTCAGAGCCGCCACCTACCCAGAAGGGCACCAGCGCCCACAGCGGGCGGCTGAAGGCTTCCAGCTCAATGGCATTTTGGTTGTAGGTCACGCCCGTCTCGCCCAGATGCAGCCGGGCACAGCCTGCGGAATAATAAGGCTTGAGCGGGTCGAGAAATTTGTGCATCAGTGCGGTAAAATCCGCTTTGGTCTGCAAGTTCATCACCAGTACATCTCCCAATCTTTGGTCAGGCGGGTCAGCGCCTCCATGTAAAAATAATCGCCCCAGCTCGTACATTCATCTACGCCCTCCGGGGTGCAGGTGTTGTAGGGGCTTTTTTTGCTGTAAGTGCCGTGCAGCAGCTGGCCGGAGCCAAGGGTGCCGGGCTTTACCGCATAGTTTGCGGCAAGGCTGGCCAGCATCTGCCGCGCCAGCGTGCGCCACTGGGCAGCTTCTGTTTCGTCCACATACTTTGCCGCTTCCAGCAGGCCGCAGGCCACGATGGCCGCAGAGGAGGAATCCCGGGGTTCGCCGCTTTCCGGGGCAAAGAGCATATCCCAGCAGGGGATCATATCCTCCGGCAGACGGGAAAGGTAAAACGCCAGCGCTTTGCGGAACACATTCAAAAACTTTTCATCGTGGGTGTAGGTGTAGCCAATGGCGCTGCCGTACACGCCCCACGCCTGTCCCCGTGCCCAGAAGCTGTCATCCTTATAGCCCTGACAGGTGCGGCCGCCCTTGGGGGTGCCGTCCGGGTTCATAAAGAAGGTGTGGTAGGTGCTGCCGTCCGGCCGGAAGGAGTTTGCCAGCGTAGTGGCGGTGTGGGCGGCGGCGATCTCGCGGTAGTGGTCGCTGCCGGTCACCTGCGCTGCCCAGTACAGCAGCGGCACGTTGAGCATACAGTCAATGATATAGCGGTAGTTGCCGGGGTCGTCCATGGTGCCCCATGCCTGCAAGAAGCGGCCGCTGGGCTGGTAGCGGGTCAGCAGCTGGTCGGCGGCGGCAATGGCGGCGTTTTTGCCCTTTTCGCTGCCCACCAGCTTCCATGCTGCCACACAGGTGGGGCTGTACAAAAAGCCCATATCGTGGTGGTCAACCTCCACCTTGCGGGCAATGCGGTCCGCAAAGCTGTCCACTTGAATGAGGGCGGCGGTCTTGAATTTTTCCTCCCCGGTGGCTTCGTAGGCCAGCCAAATTTCCCCCGGCCAGAAGCCGCAGGTCCACTGGTTATTGGCACAGCCGGGGTAGATATTGTTCACGCTGGAATGGTTCTGGCACTGGTAGGTGTACAGGGGCAGATTGGTCTCCACCTGTTTGCAGGCATCGGCCAGTGCCTGCCGTGCCTCGGCGTCGGTCATAGCGTGGTTCTGGTAGGTTTTCATCATGATTACTCCTTAAATCCAAACGTAGGGATCTCTGCCCACCGCTGGCGCAGAAAGTGCATACCCAGCTTGGGGCGGCGGTCCCGGGTGAACAGGCCCTTTTTGTTGCCGTCCACCCGCATGGGGCCCTGCACGGTGTCGTAGTCTGCAAAGTTCCAGACAAATTCTCCCACAAACCACGGGCGCTTGTCAAACTCTGCATCCAGACGGCGGTAGAACTCCACCTGAAACTCCTCACTGAACATCTCGGCTCCGGCGGTGTGCAGGCCTGCCATAGTGTCTGCACCGTATTCGCTCATCATCACGGGCTTGTGCTGCTCTGCCCAGAAATCCATTTCCTGATTCAGGCCATAGCAGGCGGCGTCCATGTCGCCGGAAAGGTTGTACCAGCCGTAGTAGCGGTTGATGCAGACGATATCCATGGTGCGGGTGGTGATATCCTTGGTGTAGTCGTTCTGGCAGCAGACGAGGGTGACCGGGCGGTTCTGCGGGTCCAGCTGATGTGCCAGCTCATACAGCGGGTGCCAGTAATCGTAGGCATCCTGCGGGAAGTGCTCCAGATCCGGCTCGTTGCCAAGGCTCCACAGCACCACGCAGGGGTGGTTTTTGTCCCGATGGATCATCTCGGCAAGCACCTGCCGGTGATGCTCCGCAAGGGGATATTCCTTATAAGGGTTCACCGCCGCCCCGCCGCCGATGCCCACCGCCGGGGTCTCGTCCATGACCAGAATGCCCTCCCGGTCGCACAGGTCGTAGAACTCCTCAGCGTAGGGGTAGTGGCTGGTACGCACCGCGTTGGCGTTTGCCCAGTGGATCAGATTCACGTCCTTCACGTTCAGCACCGGGTCAAAGCCGCGGCCGTGGGCGGTAAAGTCCTCGTGCTTGCAGAAACCTTTAAAATAGAGCGGCTTGCCGTTCAAAAGCACCTGTGTGCCCCGCACCTCAATGCTGCGCACGCCAAAGGTCTGGTCGTAGACGTCTGCCCCGCAGGTAACGTGCAGGGCGTACAGGTAGGGCGTGCCGGGTCTGGGCTCCCAGAGATGCACCTCCGGGATGGTGATCGTGCCTTCTGCACCCTCGGCGCTTGCAACGATGTTGCCATCCGCATCCAGCACCGTGACATGGGCAGGCGCGCTGCCGGTGGTTTTGACCGCGTACTGCACCGTGCCGTCCACGGCGGGCACTACGGTCACATCCTCGATATACTCTTTGGGGGTGGTGTAGAGCCACACTGGTCGGTGGATGCCCGCATAGTTGAAAAAGTCAAAGTTGGGGCGGTTCTGGGGTGCGGCGGCGCGCTTGGCAGCCTCCACACTGGGGATGCCCGCGTTGTCCGATCCAAAGAAGGCCAGTTGTCCGTCCTCGTTGCCCACAGGCAGGGTGCTGTGGTTTACCCGGTTGTCGCAGGCGACGGTCAGCAGCACCGTCTCGCCGGGGTGCAGCAGGGCGGTAACGTCTGCTTCAAAGGGGGTAAAGCCGCCCTTGTGCTGTGCGATAAGCTGGCCGTTCAGCCAGACGTTTGCCGTGTGGGTCACCGAGCCGAACCGCAGCACCACCCGCTGCCCGGCGCAGAAAGTGGGCAGGGTAACTTTGCGCTGATACCATGCCCAGCCGTAGTGGCGGCGCAGGGCGGTGGTCTGGTCGTTCTGGTCGTTGTAGCTGGCTGGCACGGCGATGGGCTGGGCATCCGGCAGGGGCTTTGCGGGATTGAACTGGTCTTCCACGCAACTGCCCAGCGCAAACGCCCATGTGCCGTCAAGGCTCAGCTTCAAGCGCGCTTCATTCTGTTCAGGATATAACATAACACTTTCTCTCTATTTCTGCAAAAAATGCGGGGCGCGGGTACTGCCCACGCCCCGCTTACGGGTGATTTGTTTAGCCCTTGATGCCGGTGGATGCCACGCCCTGCACAAAATACTTCTGCAGGGAGAGGAACACGATCAGCACCGGGATCAGTGCCACCACAGAGGCCGCCATGATCAGGCCGTACTCTGCGGAATACTGGCTGATGAACATGCGCAGGCCGATTTGGATGGTTTTCAGCTCCGTCTTGGTCAGGTAGATCAGGGGGCCAAGGAAGTCGTTCCAGGTGTTCACAAAGGTGAAGATGGTCAGGGTGGACAGGGCGGGCAGGCTGAGCGGCAGCATGATGTGCCACCAGATGCCGTACTCGCTCAGGCCATCAATGCGGGCAGCCTCACACAGCTCGGTAGGCACGCCCTCGTAGAACTGCTTCATCAGGAACACGCCGAAGGCGCTGAAGGCCTGCAGGCACATAATGGCCAGATGGGTGTTGTTCAAATGCCACGAGCTCATCATCATGAACTGGGGCACCATGTAGGCCTGCCAAGGCACTGCAATGGTGGCAATGTAGCCGAGGAAGAGCGCGTTTTTGCCCTTGAACTGCATCTTAGCAAAGGCGTAGGCTGCAAAGGAGGAAGTGAACAGCTGCAACAGGGTGACCACCACGGTGATCTTGACCGTGTTTTTCACAAAGGTCAGCAGCGGGATCTGGGTCCAGATGTCCACATAGTTCTGCCAGCGGGGATTTTTGGGGATCCACTGGATAGGGAAGCCGAACACGTCCTTATTCAGCTTAAAGGAGGAGGACAGCATCCACAAAAAGGGCAGCAGCATACAAGCTGTGATGACGATGAGGAAGAAATAGATCAGGAACTTGGAGATGAAATTGCGGCGCTTCTGAGAGGCCTCGGTCTTGATAATAGCAGCAGACATGGTTCTTCCTCCTTTCTCAGTTCTCGCCCTTGGAGCCGCGGAACTGGATGATGGTAACGATCAGCACCAGTACGAACAGCACCATGGAAATTGCACTTGCGTAGCCGTATTTCGGGGTATTGACGAAGGCCACATTATAGATGTAGTACACCAGCGTCATGGTAGCAGTACCGGGGCCGCCCTGCGTGATCATGTACATCTGGTCGTAGACCTTGAAGCCGGAGATGGTGAGCATGATGACCACAAAGAAGGTGGTAGGCCGCAGCTGGGGCAGAGTGATGTGCCAGAACTGCTGCCAGCGGTTTGCACCGTCCAGCTCGGCGGCTTCGTTCAGGTCCGGGTTGCAGCCCTGCAGGCCGGCCAGATAGATGACCATGTAGTAGCCCATGTTCTTCCACACGCTGAACAGGATGACCGTGATCATAGCGGTGTCCTTACCGGCAGCCCAGCGGGGCAGGTTTTCCACCGCCACGCCGAAGAACTGGTTCAGGATCATGTTGATGGGGCCCATGGAGGGGTTGAAAATCATGTTCCACACCGCTGCCACCGCCACCAGCGAGGCAACGTAGGGGAAGAACGCCACCGTGCGGAAGAAGTTGCGCAGCTTCACGTTCTGGTTCAGCAGCACGGCCATGGCCAGCGAGCAGGCCAGCGTAAGCGGCACGGTGCCGATGACATAGACGATGGTGTTTTTCAAAGCCGCCTGAAAGATTTTATCGGTGGTGAAGAGCTTTACAAAGTTTTTCAGGCCGACAAATTCAATGGCGTGGCGGCCGTCCCATGCGCAGAAGGCCAGCGCAATGGCAAACACCATGGGCACCAGCGTAAACACGCAGAAGCCAATGAAGTTTGGCGCAATGAAGGAATACGCGATCAGAGAATCGCGGGTCGATTTTTTAAGCACTTTACGGGGAGTTTTATTCTGAACAACAGCACTCGCCATAAAAGAGCCTCCTTTCCCGGAAGTATAACCATTTTTCCAAAAAATGAGCGGGGCGGGCGCTGTGCATACCCGCCCCGCTCGGACAGGGCTTTTTTCCGATGCTCGTCCACCGGAAAATGAATGGGGATCGAAAATGATGAAGAAGGAGAACCGCAACGTATTGCGGAAAACGCTTTATCAGCCGAGAACTGCGGGAACCTGATCGTTCATGTTCTGGATGCCCTCGTCCACGGTCTCGCTCATGGTCATAATAGCATCGTGCTCGGCGTTCAGAATGGTCTCGATATCAGATGCGTACTGGGTGTAGGGCATTTCCAGATAGACATTGCTGGTGGTCAGTGCATCCACAGAATTGCTGTCCTCGGGGAAGCCCTCGGTGGACTTGATGATCTCGGCGGTAGCAGCGGAGCCGCAGGCCGGGAAGGTGCCGGTCTTGGCAATGGCCTGTGCGCCCTCCTCGGAGACACACCAGTTGATGAAGTCGGCAGCGGCCTCTGCCTTGGGAGAATCGGCGTTGATGGCCAGGCTGGTCACAGTGCCCAGCGTAGAACCAGCCTCTGCACCAGCGGGGTGCGGATACTTGACGATGCCCCAGTTGAACTTGGTCTCAGCATCCTTCATGTAAGCTTCCAGCGTGGAAATGAACCAGCTGCCCATGTTGACCATTGCGCACTGCTGGTTCTCAAAGGCTGCGGAGTAGTGCAGAGAAGAGGTCTTGAGGTAGCCGTAGTCCATGCAGATGCCGTCCTTCTGCTGGGCAATGACCATATCGTAGGTGGGCTTCATGAAGTCGTATTTGCCGTCGATGATGGCAGCCTGGTCAACGTCAACGCCGATTACCTTGCCGCCGACCTTGGCAGCAGCCTCAGCAGCAGAGGCGAAAATACCGCCGCCGCAGGCAAAGACGACCTCGGTGCCGTTGGCATACCAGGTGTCCATAACGGCAGTGATGTCGGCGTCGCCGTAGAACTGACCGCCGTAGACGTAGTTCAGCTTAACATCGGTGAGACCCAGAGCAGCCGCAGCGGCGTCAACGCCCTGTACGAAGCCGTAGCCGTAACGCACAACAGCGGGAACGGCCATGCCGCCCAGGAAGCCCAGGTTCTTATAGCCCAGCTTTACGGCAGCGTAGCCTGCCATATAGCCGCAGAGCTCTTCCTGGTATACCGCGCAATACAGGTTGGAGGGGAGCTGATAATCGTCGCCCAGATCGCTTGCGCTTACATCCAGAGCGATGAAGGTAACATCGGAATAGGTGCCTGCGGTCTCCTTGATGGCGCCGGCAAAGGCATAGCCGGGCATTACGACTACGTTGTAGCCCTCGTCGATAGAGGACTCGATCATAGCAACGCGCTCTGCATCGGAGTCGCCGGCGGGCTTGAAGTAGTTGAAGTCAATACCCTTTTCCTCACAGAAAGCCTTGCAGGCTTCGTAGGTGGTCTGGTTGAAGGACTGGTCGGTGATATCGCCGTAGTCGGTGATCATAGCGACCTTGTACTCGGAAGCAGCCTCAGCGGAAGCTTCAGGAGCAGCGGTCTCTTCGGTTGCGGGAGTCTCTTCGGTTGCGGGAGTCTCCTCGGCAGCAGGCTGAGAGCAAGCTACCATAGACAGAGCGAACATGGCTACCATAACAATAGCAATGAACTTCTTCATGTATAAGTTTCCTCCTTAAAATTATGCAGCTGTATTTTTGTTTGCCGCATTGATGTTTACATTATAACAAATACATTGTACTATTTCAAATATAATTCAGCTATCATAATGTGAAATATGTGTCACAACATAATAAAATCCGGCGTGCCGCAAGCTTTTTTCCTGTTTTTCATATTTTTGCTCCAGTTTGGCGCAAATAATATTTGGAGATGCAGCTGATTGATGATACAATATTGCAGAGAATAATGAGGTATAGCCATGTACGGATACATCCAGCCGAATCAGGACGAGCTCAGAATAAGAGAATATACCGAATACAGGGCGTATTACTGCGGGCTGTGT
>OHTD01000498.1_pt1 | contig 20929 bp, 14 predicted proteins | sample 1578871 | NCBI WGS metagenome assembly OHTD01 (sample SAMEA3879574, study PRJEB24766) | human gut metagenome | biome: human-associated habitat; feature: feces | place: USA | collected 1985/1987 | reverse complement strand
CTCTACAAAGCCGTCTCCAGGTATTACCGGCGTTGGCGTCGGCGTTACCGGCGGTACTGTCGGCGTTACCGGCGGTGTGTCGGAGTTTACAGCTACGTTATCAACATAGCCGCAGTCGCTTCCTTCACCTGTATAAGGATCCTTTACATATGACCATTCGAATGTATACTCGCCATCCGAAGGAGCGGTCCATGTATAGGTAGCCCAGTTCCTGTTTCCGCTTATCTTCTCTACCTCTTCACCATTTGCATAGAAGAACAGGTAGTCATAATCCGCCTCGGAGCTTACCTTCCAATCAAAGCTGAGCTCGTCGCCAGCAACCATGTTAACCGTGGTGCTGAATGAGGTGGTGCAGTTGTCTACGCCCGCTATGTCAGACTTCGCATAGAGCCTGCCGCCAACTTCTTCCGTTATCCACGGGAGGAGCATATGGTTTTCAAAGGCAAGCTCACCGCCCTGAACATTAAGGGCCTCGTCAATGTCGTGTTCTACCGGCGGACCCGGCGGGTTTACAGCGCCGCCGTCAAAGTCGCCGGTGGCGGTATTGATGGTGTACTCAGCTTCGTTAGCGGCATAGTCGCCAAGGAAGAAGGTGAACTCTGACGCGCTGGTTATAACGTCCATTGTGGACACAACACCGCGCTCGTTCTCAAAATATCCATTCTCAGCAATGGTCTGACTGCCGGCGCTCGCCTCCGCGTAAGCTACATAGTGAGCGTCGGTGAAGGTGATGCGTACGCCGCCCGAAATTACTTCTACATCTACTATTTCAGGCGCTGTAAGGTCCTTGGTTACAGGGATATCCCAGATGCCGTTGGCGTTTGCCTCGGGGGTGTAGCCTTCGTTATCAAGGGTTGCGATAACCTTCAGAACCGCGGATTCGCCGTCGGCAAGAGCGCCAAGCTTCCATGTCGGGAAGGTCATGTAATCTACGCCCATCTGCTGCATAAGCCACTCGCCGTCAGGCCTGTTGCCCTTCTTTATGCAGTCGGCCGAGGTCAGAACTGCGTACTCGCCATTTTCAAATTCAACGCCGTATTCTATGTTTACAGCATTTCTCATAAGGTTGGCATACAATACGTTGATTGACTCGTAATAGCCGTCATTGTTCGGGGAAACCGCGCCGCGGTCCGCCAGGAACTGCGCTTCGGTCATATCAACATAAGGATTGATGCCAAGACCCTGGATTGTGTTTCCAGACTTATAGCCAACGATGTTTGCATACCTCTGGCTGTAGGTCGGGTTATCCTGGTAATAGTTTGCGTTTACCTCGATCATGGCGGGATAGTTCCAATCGCCATAGAAGCCGAGGAACGGGATGCCCAGATTTACTGGCGTTTCGCCGTTTGCCTCAACGCCCTGAAGCTTTACAAAACCTTCAACAAACATGCCGGCTTCAAAGTGTTCTTCAAAGAATGCCTTGGCTTCGTCGTTAAGGGTTATTGTCATGCTTACATCGGTGGTTCCGCCAGCCGGTACTGTAACGGTCTGCGGAGCGTCGATGTTTACCAGATCATTCAGCACATAAGGCGTGCCGTTGATGTAGTACTTGGTTTGGCCGCTAAAGCTTCCAGAATAAGGGGTCTCGGTAAGTACGGTTGCGCTGAGATTATAGGTGAGCTCGGTGTCGCCGAAGTTATTGACGGTGAAGTTGAGCTCGAATACTCCGTTTGCACTGCTGCCGATCTCCAGCTTAGGACGAACACAGTCCTCTACCGAGAGATACGCAGTCGTATGTACGGAGCCTGCCAGGTTCATCAAGCCAGCGCCCTGTTCGCGTACAAAGTATGGGTTGCCATTTGAATAGGTGCCCGGAACCGCCGTGCTCATGAGGATGGCGTCGACGAGTTCCATCTTTGTTTCTTCGTTTGCGTTCGGGAACATTTGCTCAACATACTGCTTTACAATGGCCATGCCGCCCGCTACGTGCGGAGCCGCCATGGAGGTGCCCGAATTGTTCATATATCCGGAGCCGTTGCCATTTACTGAGTATATTGATGAACCCGGGGCAAGGATTTCAGGCTTAATCTTCAGATCGGAGGTCGTTCCGCGGCTGGAGAAGCCTGATACGGGAGTGCCGGAACCCTTTGTCGATGATGCGACTGAAAGGGATTCAGGCCATGTTGAGGGTGAACCTACTACGCCGTAATCCGGGTTATAGGCGATCTGGCGGCCGCTGCCCCAGCGGTTGCCGGCGGTGGCGTCGTCGTCATTGCCCGCCGCGACAGAAAGGTTTACGCCTGCCTGCCTGAGGAGCGCGAACGACTCTTCATAGCCATATCCATTGTAGTTTGTGAATCCGCAGGTTGAGCCAAGGCTCATGTTGGCGGAATCAACGCCGAGATACGCGCAGTCTTCAAGCGCCGGAAGGATTTCTGTCCAGCTCGCGCCGCCTGACGGCATGAAGACGTGCATAACGATCAGCTGAGCGTCGGGGGCAACGCCCTTGAAGTTGCTGCCGTTGTTTCCAGCGGCGATACCGGCCACGTGGCTGCCGTGCGGGCTGTAATCGTGAGCCGGATTATAGTTCTGCCTATAATAGTTATAAGCGAAAGGAATCTTTCCGCTCTTATAGAGCTGGGAAAGGTTGGTTCCCGCATTGAAGCTTGAACCGGCCGCGTCTATGCGGGCCTGCAGCTCATCCTGCGTCAGTTCGATGCTCTGAGGCACAACGCTGAAAGCCTCGTGGTTAAGCCTGATTCCGGTGTCGAGGATAGCGACCGTGGTACCCTCTCCGGAGTAGCCTTCCGCCCACGCAACGTCTCCGCCGATGATCCCGATGCTCTGGGTCATCTTTGGCGATTCAAACTGCGGGGCCACATATGCGTACGCGCCGCAGTTGAGGTTGTTTATCCTCTCAACAAGGCCGTACTCACCATAGAATGAGAAGCCGTTGTAAACCAGTGTATGATTGTATTTAACATCAAGGTTTACGCCGAGCGCGCGCTCTATGTCTTTCTGCATTACTTGCTGCTTCTCAAGGAGCTTAGCCTCTACGGGAGCAGCCGCTTCTACGCTCTTGGTGACGGCCAGTGCAGGCTCGTCCTCCATCTCAATGATTATAGGCACGATTTCCGTTGCCTCAGGCTCCTCTGCTTCCGGAGCCGCCTCGAAGAGTTTTCCGTTCTTCCTGTCGCGGTTTGAAGGCGTGACTGTGTCCCCTCCGTCACTGCCCAATACCTGCTCCTGGCCGTTTGAATCGAACAATGCCGCCGCATTGGCGACGGGCAGTATTCCGAATACCAACAGCAGCGCAAGAGCTACACTTAGGATTCGCTTCATGAATTTTCCTCCTCTTAAACCGTTTTATTTCAGAACTGCCCGCGCAGGAGCGCGGGCAGCAATCTGACTAAGAATTAGTCCATCGGAACCGGGAAGGTCTCAAGGCCGGTTACAAAACGTGCAATCAGCGTAGCGTCGCTTATTCCAACGCTGCCGTCGCAGTTTACATCAGCCAGGATCTCCTGCAGCTCGCTCAGGGCTTCCATTCCTACAACGCCGCGCATCAGCATCGTCGCGTCTGTGATGTTGACCGTGCCGTCGTTGTTTACATCGCCCAGGATGCCATAGATCGCGTTTACCGTCATGTTTTCATATACGCTTGAGAAATCCTTATCCCAGCCGCAGAATACATGGTAGTATCCGCTCTCTTCGTCATAGATGTAACGATCCATCTCGGGCGCTTCGGCCGCTCCGCCTACCGGTACTGTTACCTCGGCTATGATCTCGCCGTTGTACATGAAGGTTACGGTGTAGCCGTTTACTACATTGATCGCGCCTGCTATCGCGTCTACTTCGCTCGCGTCTATTCCTGTCGTCGCTCCGTCGATGATAGCCGCCGCGCTTATTACCTCTACAGGTATCGCGTACTCGCCGTCTTCACAGTCGCCCGCTACCGCGAACTCAAGGATGATCGCTTCGCCTTCGTAGTTGGCTTCGTAGTTCATCATCGCTATCGTCAGTTCGCCCGCTACCAGGTCGTTTACCGTTACCAGCGCGTCGGATACGGGGTTCGTGTAACCTACATAGGTGAACATATCAGCGTCGTAGCTCAGTTCGAATGCCGCTGCCGCAAGGCCGTTTACCGTTACCGGTACGCGTACCGTGCTGCCCGGGTTCGCCTCTACAGTGCCAGCCTCGATTGTGTAGTCGCCCGGAGGAGGCGGTGTCGGTCCTTCGCCAGGAACTGAGAACATACCAAGGAGTTCTCCAACTTCTCCGCCTACCGGAGTTGAACCAAGCTGCGTACCTGCGCCTGTTTCAAGGTTTACAGCTACTAGAGCGCTGGTCTGTGTGAACATTCCGTCGCTGTAGAACTGTGCCCACAGCATCTGATCATTGTTGTGATCATATGCCATGGTCTGTACGTAGTTGATCGGGAACCCTGTCGGTCCGATAGCTTCGCACTCGGCCGTTTCAAGGTTGATCGTGTGCAGGTAGCTGTCATTGGTCTGGTTGCCAGGTGCGAACGAGATGCCGTACGCTTCGCCTTCGGTCGTGATGCCGAGGGTCATGATAGCGGCAACCGCCGTATCTTCAAGCGAGCCTACCAGCGTCAGTGCGCCTGTCTCCAGGTCTACCGTGTGCAGTGATCTCGGGCCAGCCTGGTTATCAGACGTGCCGATTGCGTACATCGTGTCGTTTGCGTAGTTATACGCCATGTCTACGATGACTTCACCGATAGTGCCAACCACGTTCAGGTTGCTCATGTTGCTAAGCGTCGTCGTGAAGAAACGTCCATCGTTCGTGTAGCCGTATACTGTGCCGTCTACATATTCCGCAGCGAATACGGTTGCGCCAGGCGCGCCTACAGGAGCGGCCATCGACGGATCCGCGCTGTTGAAGGTGATCCAGCTCTCCTCGAAGGAGTTAAACGCATACATGTCCGCTTCCGGTACTTCGGGCGCTTCGCCTACATATACGTCATCCAGATACGCTTCGTCGTTATTGCTGTTTACGCTGCCGTCCTTCGTGTAGCTCCAGCTGAAGGTATACGTGCCAGCTGCCGGCGCTGCATAGTAGAACTGGGTCCAGTCTACAATGCCGCTTATGTTGCGTACTGCTGTTCCATTTGCTGAGAAGATCAGTTTATCGTAATTCGCTTCGCTGCTCGTTGACCAGTCGAAGAACAGCGCTTCGCCTTCAGCCAGCTCTACTGTCGTCGTTACCGTCGACGTCGAGCTCTGTACTCCAGCGTTGCCGGATACAGCATAGTTGTCACGTACTTCCCACGGATACGTCGCGTCGTTCGCGAAGGTCAGCGTGCCGCCCTCTACGTTCAGCGCTTCGTCCAGATCGCCAGGTACGTCCGGCGTTGGCGTCGGCGTTACCGGCGGTACGTCGCCAGACGCCTTGTACAGTTTGATCTCCAGATAGTTGGGCTGGCCATATATCCACAGGTCAAACGCCGGATGGTCTATGTCGCTTGCCGTTTCAGCATAGGACAGATGGTTCCACTGGCCCGCGTTCGGCGCGTCGGTTACCATGTTGCCGTTGCCGTCCCAGGTCCAGTTATACGACGCGCTGTCCGCAAGGCCCAGCCACGCGTAACCGTTATGGGTTACTACTTCGCAGTACCTTCCATTGCCTACGCTCTGGATTGTGCTTGCGGTCTCTGATGAGAATGTCCACAGGTGATTGTTGCTGTAGCCGCCTACGATAGCGTCGCCGCTCATCTGAGCGGGATCGCCTACCAGACGGATGCTGTTGTCGGAATCGAGCACGTTGCTCATCATCATGATCTGGCCGTTGTAATCAACCGCTATGATGTACTCTTCGCCAGGGATGATTTCGTTCGTCTCTACAAAGCCGTCTCCAGGTATTACCGGCGTTGGCGTCGGCGTTACCGGCGGTTCGTCGCCTGTAGTCGATACGATTGACATGTTATCGAGTGCAAGCGTGTACTGATCCGTGCAGCCGTGGTGACGGAAGGCGATCGTTATCGTCTGTCCCGCGTAAGCGCTCAGGTCGACAACCTTCTCATTCCAACCAGCCGTAGCGATGGTTTCGCCGAATAACCTTGTGAACTGTCCGGTGTTGGACGGGTTCGCGGGTCCTACATATACGCTGTAGTTCTCGGCAAAATACGTATCGTCAACGCCGCGTATAAAGTACTTGAGCGAAATTTCATCCGCATCGTCGGGCAGCGTCAGGTTTTGGGTAATCGTCCAGTTGTCAGGAGTGAGCGGTCCAACGTTGTTAAGATAGGAATATGAACCGAGGAAGCCCGTTCCTTCATAGGGTATTTCACCTGATGCATCGCGGAACAGCGTCCATTCCTGGCCGTCTCCGTCGGCATCGGCGGTGAGCCATTCGGCAACTTCGCTGATGTCTTCGAAGCCCCACTCATAGAGAATCGTCTCAACGGGGCCAGGAGGATCTATCTGTCCGCCGCCTTCATATTCGCCGGTAGCGGTGTTGATGGTATACTCCGATTCGTTAGCCGCATAGTCGCCAAGGAAGAGGACAACTTGGGGTTCGGTAGTCATAACATCGATGGTGGTGTTTGCGCCGCGCTCATTTTCAAAGATGCCGTTATCATAGTAAACGTCATTATTGCCGTATACCTTTGCATAAGCGACATAGTGAGCGTCGGTGAAGGTGATGCGGATGCCGCCTTCAATCACTTCAACGCTTACGATTTCCGGAGCGGTAAGATCCTTAGTTACAGGAACTTCCCAAACGCCGTTGGCGTTCGCTTCGGTGGTGTAGCCCTCGTTAGCGAGATCCGCGCGGATCTTGATAACAGCGGACTGACCTTCGGTAAGGGCTGATGCGTTCCATGTCGGGAAGGACATGTAGTTATAGCCCATCTGCTGATAGGGATCGCCATCGGGCATATGGCCCTTCTTCACGTACGTGCCGCGTGAAAGGACCGTGCTGCTGCCATTGATTTCAACCGCGTATTCCGCATAAGAGGCATTCCTCATCAGGTTGATATACGCTACGTTTATCGACTCAAACCAGCCGTCGCCGTTCGGGGAAACCGCGCCGCGGTCTGCCAGGAACTGCGCTTCGGTCATATCAACGTACGGGTTGATGCCAAGGCCCTGGATCTGGCTGCCAGCCTTATAGCCGATAAGGTTCTCACGAACCTGGCTGTAGGTGGGTTCATCCTGATAGTAGTAAGCGCCCTCTTCGATCATGGCCGGATGATTCCAATCGCCATAGAAGCCGAGGAACGGGATGTTCAGAGTGGAAGGAATAGCGCCCTCACCATCGGCTACGCCTTCAAGCTCTACAAAGCCTTCAACAAACATTCCAGCGTCGAAATGATCGGCAAAGAATGTTTTGGCTGCATCCGTGAGGGTTACAGTTACGCTTACGTCAGCGGTTCCGCCGGCAGGTACTGTAACGGACTCAGGCATATCAAGTTCTACTACATCGTTGAGCGCATAGGGTGTGCCGTCGATGTAATAAACCGTTTCACCGCCGTACTCACCAAGTACCTTTGGGGTCTCGGTGATAACGATCGGATTAATTGTGTAAGTGAGCGCTGTATCGCCAAAGTTATTGACGGTAAAGTTGAGCTCGAACACGCCGTTTTCACTGCTGCCAACTTCCAGCTTGGGACGTACGTTGTCCGAAACTGAGAGGTAAGCGGTCGTCGTGAGGGCGTTGCCCAGGTTCATCATGCCGGCGCCCTGTTCGCGCACTACGAACGGATTGCCGTTTCCATCAACGCGCGGGATCGCCGTGCTCATGAGGATGGCGTCAACGAGTTCCATCTTTCTGCTTTCATCAGCATTCGGGAACATCTCGTCTACGTATTCCTGTACAATAGCCATACCGCCAGCTACGTGCGGAGCTGCCATTGAGGTGCCATCGCTCAGTTTGTATGAGCTGTTGCTGGTGAATCCATCAACCGAGTTGATGTTTGCGCCAGGAGCCATGATTTCAGGCTTGATCTTCAGGTCGGCGGTGGTACCGCGGCTTGAGAACGCAGTCGGCGTTCCGGTCGCGTCCATTCCGCTTACCGTAAGCGTACCGATACCGTTGGTGGCGTTGTTTACGAGGTGCTGACCAGCTACCTGCGTGATTGAAACAGCGGGCACAAAGTAATTATCAACAGCCATGTTGATAACGCCGGCCTCGTTATTGTAAATGATAACGCCGATCGCGCCTGCCTGGTAAGCATTGGCTACCTTATCGGAGAAGTTGATCTCACCGCGTACTATAAGCGCGATTTTTCCGGTGACGTCAATTCCCGTAAAGTCTGACGGATTGCCAAGGCCCGGAACCACTACGTATTCCTGTTCGCCGTTGAGCGTTGAGAACGCAACCGCGGGATCGCCCGACCTGTCGTTATAGGCAAAGCTCTCGCCGTAGGCTTCAACAACGCCTTCTGAACCGCCAAGGTTATTTGAGGCGGCAACGCACAGGGACTCGGGGAAGGTTGCGGGTGAACCTACTACGCCGTAGTCGGGGTTGGATGCGAGCTGACGGCCTTCCCAATGGTTTCCTTCATAGGTAGCTCCATCGTTGCCGGCCGCAACGGACAGGTTAACGCCCGCGTCAGCCACGAGGCCGAGAACGCGCTCGTAGGTTGAATCGCCGTTGTAATCGGTGAATCCGCAGGATGAGCCAAGGCTCATGTTCGCAGCGCCTACGCCGAGGTACGCGCAGTCTTCGAGGGCCGCGAGGATTTCGCTCCAGTAGGCGCCGCCCATCGGAGTGAAGACCTGCATTACAACCAGCTGAGCGTCAGGAGCGACGCCCTTGAAATCGGAGCCGTTGTTACCGGCGGCTATACCGGCTACATGGCTGCCGTGGTCGCTCGAACCGTGGCCCGGGTTGTAGTTGTTTGAATAATAGTTATAGGCAAATGGAATCTTGCCGCTCTTATAGAGCTGGGATACATTATTGCCGGCATTGAGGTTGCTGCCAGCGGCGCTGACCAGCGCCTGCAGGGTTTCCTGAGTCCATGCGATGTTCTCGGGAACCACGCTGAAGGCTTCATGGGTCAGGCGGATGCCCGTGTCGATGATGGCAACGGTCTGTCCTTCGCCTGTGTATCCATAATCCCACGCTATGTCAGCGCCGATGAGGCCGACGCTGGTATGCATCTTGGGAACCTCAAATTCAGGGGAAACATAGACGTTAACGCCAAGATCCCTGATCTTCTTTACCAGGCTGTACTCGCCTTCGAAAGAGAAGCCGTTGTAAAGCAGCGTATAATTATGCTTTACATCAAGCTTTACGCCGAGAGCGTTCTCTATCTCCGCCTGCAAGAGATTCTGTTTTTCCAGCAGTTTGGCTTCTGCTGCGGAGGCAGATTTAACGGACTCGGAAACGGCCATTGCCGGTTCGCCGTCCAGCTCTACGATTATGGACACGATATCCGTGTCTTTGGGCTCCTCGACGTCTACGTCTGGAGCGGCATCAAAGAGCTTTCCGTTTTTCATGTCATTGTTGGAAGTGGAAGACGCGCTTCCGCGCTCTCCACCCGACACGTACTCTTGCTCTTTAATCTTTCCGAACTCGGACAGCTCAGCCGCGTTTGCAACTGGAAGCAGGCCAAGAACCAAAAGCAAAGCAAGAGCTACACTTAGGATTCGCTTCATGAATTTTCCTCCTCTTAAAGCGTTTTTTATGATATCCAACGCTTCCTGGCGGCCGGTGAGCGCCGCGCGGAAGCGGGTACCATCATTGGTGGGCGGAAATTCCCGAGTAAGACAAGGCCTGCCCGATGGGAACTCCCTAAGACAAGCTCACCTTGCGCTCTTGTTTACCATATCAGCAAGGCGCAAGGTGATGTCCTGATCGATTATTATAAACAACTGGCAGAGAAATGGGCATGCCCGACGAACTCCAAGGATATGCCTTGTAGTTCCAAAGGTCATACGAAATATACGGTATACCGCAGTTTGCTTTTGAGCTATAATCCATCCTTGTGAAAAGCGTGTGCCTGAAGCGGATTTCCGCGTTAAGGTTATATACAGCTTCATACCATGCCTGTATCATAGCGTTGGCAGTATATACAAGCGCTGCAACCGCAACAACCAGAATCAGCTTTACTAACCGCCTCATCATTCGTTCCTTTCCCCCATTGTGATGCCGCATATTAAATATGCATATATCGCGTATGCCATAATTATACCTCTTTTGAGATATGTGTTCAAGCAGAAATTTATATTCATATACATACTTGTAAACAAATCCTGTTTTTACGACACGCGGCCAAAGCCTTGGTTTTTAAGGCGTTTGGCCGCTAGGTCAATCATTTGCTATTGAATTGCCATTATTTATCCGTAATATTCTCTATATGCCCGTCGCCCAGACGTATCACCTTATCCGCCATTCTCGCTATCTCCATGTCGTGCGTTACAAGGATTACGGTTTGGTTGAACTTATGCGCGATGGCCTTTAACAGCTTCAATACCTCGTCTCCCGTCTTCGGGTCAAGGTTTCCGGTAGGCTCGTCGGCCAGCACGATGGCCGGCTTGCTTATCAGCGCCCTTGCAATCGCTACCCTCTGCTGTTCGCCTCCGGAGAGTTCGTCCGGGTAATTGTTAAGCTTGCCGCGGATGTCCAACGCGTCGATGACCTCGTTAAAATGCTCTTCATCAACCTTGCGGCCGTCCAGGTGAACCGGCATAAGTATGTTTTCCAGAGCGGTATGCTCTCCCAGAAGGTTATAAGCCTGGAACACAAACCCGATGCGCCTGCGCCTAAGCGCCGCCAGCTCCTTATCCTTGAGTTCAAACACGCTTTGTCCCTCAAGATAAAGCTTGCCCTCGGTCGGCCTGTCCAGGCCGCCCAGAATGTGCAGAAGCGTTGATTTGCCCGAGCCGCTTCGCCCGATTATGGCGTAAAACACCCCTTCTTCAATGTCGAGATCCGAAGGTTTCAGCGCCTTTGCCTCAAGGCTTGTTCCCCCGGCGTACGTTTTTGCGATCTTGTCGGCCTTTAAAATTATGCGCCTGTTTTCCATTCTGCCGCTCCTCCCTTAAAATATCATTTTATTATACCACCATGCGGTCTAATTCGATTGAGAATCAATTAGTTAACATTAATATAATATTGATTTTATCATTAATTCGCTCATAGCAGTATATGTGCCATTGGATTTACAAGAAATGTTTACATTTAAGACCAAGTTCCATACCTTGCTTTTTGGCTGCGGTTTCGTTGCCGCCACGGGAATCCCATCCATTGTCCCCGTGTGCTGAAAAATGTTCACTTTGGGGCGCTTGCCTTTTTTATGCCGCAATCCCGCTCCTGTTTTGAGCTTTTGCTCCCCTTTTGGGCCTGATATACTTAATACGCTGAGGAACTGCGCCAAACGGGCACTGCCAAACGCACCGGTTTGGATACGGTTCCCCGCTGCCGGGCAGATCAGGATAAACCTGTTCAAGTTTAAGGCGGCGCGCACACGGCTGCCAGTCATAGGCCTGTGCGTACCGCCTTATTTCTTCTGCCCGTAAAAACCCGGGCCGCCCGCCTGGAATATAGGGCATGCGCCTTTTGTTAAGGCGCGGGAAAGGAGCGTATTGATGAATTTGATGAGCAGAATGTTCGGAGCGTCCAGGGGAGGGCGCTCCAAGGAGGAGCCTCAGGCCGATATGTCGTCCGCAGCGCTTTTGGATGCGGCCACGGCAATAGGCATGGATATACTCAGCCGCGCGGCCGGGGAACTGGGTATTGCTCCGGAGGAGGCAGCCGCGATTATAGGCCCCGACGGAGGCATCCCCTCAAGCATAGAGGCGATAAGCGCCCGCGCAGCCCAGGCGCTGGCCGGCATGCAGAACTCGGGAGAGCTTAAGCTGCCTGTAGAGGCTTACTTAAAGGACCCCGCGTTTGCAAATATGCTTAAAGAGATGCCGTGCAGAGCGGCAGTACGGCTGTATGACGCAACCCGCTTAACGGACGCCGCCGACGAGCGGATGAACGGAGCGCTGGATGTGATAGAAAAACTAAAGGCCAGGCGATCCCTGCCAAGCTCGATGCGGCCATCCGCTCCGGTTTCGGGGGAAAGGGATTATGCCGGCATGTCCGGCGCCCAGTTCAGGCGGCTCAAAGAGCTGTTCAGGAAATCCGCGGCGGACGGAAATCGCGTAAGGCTGTAACCATCGACAGATATATGTGAAGAAAGGGAGGAACCACTATGACCAATACCACTCTAAGTACCGCTTCAACCACAGGCCTCAACAAGAGCTTTTATGACAGGCAGCTCCTCGAAAGCGCCAAAACGCGCTTTATACACGCAAAGTTTGGCCAGAAACGGTCAATTCCTAAAAACAACGGAAAGCATGTGGAGTTCCGCCGCTGGAACCTGTTTAACCCCAACGTCGAGGCAAACGCCCTTGAAGAAGGGGTGACTCCCCAGGGCCAATCGCTGTCGCAGAGCAGCGTTGAAGCCGAGGTGAAACAATACGGCGCCTTTGTCGAGGTAAGCGACCTTCTGGATATGACGGGTTACGACCAGGTGATATCGGATACAACCGAGCTTTTGGGCGAACAGCTGGGCACGGTTGTGGAATGGGTGACCCGCGACGCTATTTGCGCCGGCAACAACGTACAGTACGCCAACGGCAAGACCTCCAGAATACAGCTTGAAGCAGGCGACAAGCTCACTGTGGATGAGATAAGAAAGGCCGTGCGCACGCTTAAGCGCGCAAAGGCGCGCCCCTTCTGCGAAGACGGCAGAAAGCCTCACTTCATATGCATCTGCTCTCCGGAGGCGACCTATGATCTTCAGAGCGACCAGCTCTGGCAGGACGTTTCAAAATACAGCAACGCCGAACAGATATATTCCGGCGAGATCGGCAGGCTTTTTGGAGTGGTATTTGTGGAGAGCACCGAAGCCAAGGCGTTCAGGCAGAGCGTGAGAAATCAGGTTAAGAGCTCAACCACGTCCTCCAGCTCCTTTATATTGAAAAACCCGCCGTCGGACATGGAAAAGGCGTACCTGTCCACGCCTTCGAACAAAATTAAGATAGGCTCGTCCGAATATACGCTCGCTTCAAGCAATCCGTTCAATCCGGACACCAATACCGTGCGGCTGTCCGCAAGCGCTACGCTTGCAGCCGACGCCGCCGTATACAGCGAGGACGCGGGAGCGGTAAATACCTCCGACTATACGGCCGCGGATGTTCATGCGACGCTTTTGTTTGGCAAGGATGCGTATGGGATTATAGACGTCGAGGGACACGGCGCGCTTCAGACGATCATAAAGCCCCACGGCTCGGCCGGCACCTCGGATCCGCTGAACCAGCGTGCCACTGTCGGCGCCAAGGTCGCCGCATACACGGCTACGATTCTAAACGAGCTGTGGCTTCTGAGAATCGAGCATGGGGCGAGCAACTGATAAAGCCGCGCCCGCTAAGGCGTTTTGGCAGGCGCTTTACAAAGAGGACGGCCGGTTAAGGCTATCCTTAAAACCAGGCCCTTTGGCCGTCAGGAGGCAATAATGGCTTATAGTTATAATATTAAAAGGAAGAAACGGCTTCCATATTTATTGGATACCGACGATGCTGCCAAGGATCATATGGCATTGGCAGCCCAAGCGGCTAAAGGCGGCGGCCGTCCCTATCAAGACGCCGTCATTCAATCAGCCGGTCCAACGCCTAAGGGGCGGGAATACGCGGCCAGCCAATACGGCCAGGACCCCGCCGCGAACGCGCCACCGGCCGCAAGCGGCGCAAACGCTCTGGAAAGCTACTACAGGGCGCTTTTGGGGCTGTTTTCCGTGCCGGGCGTTACCGTGCCGGCGCCAACCTATGACGAGCTCGGCAAAACCTTTGAGTCGATCATACGCCCTGGCGTTGATACCGCTATTGAGAACCGCTATGAGGCGGGCGCGCGGAATATGGCCGAGCTTGAGGCGGACGCATACTCCAGGGGCATGGGAAGCTCATCGTTCGTATCATCCATGAACGCACGTGAGCAGGACGACGTCCAATCGGATATCGCCGCCATTGAGGCGCAATATGCCGCGGCTATCGCCGAGCAGCTATATAAGGCGATGAACACATACAATGAAATGAACCTGCAAGCCCAGATGTTTAACGCTCAAATGCGTCAAAACGCGCAGAATTCCGCAGCCGCCCATGCGCTTGACATGTATGGCGGGCGCAATTCGCAAGCCGGAGGCGAAAGGCGGCAGGGAACCTCCGGCTTGGCCGAAAGCGCCTATTCAGGGCTGGGTCTGCCCGAGTGCGAAAACTATATAGAATCGCTTTCCCAGAGCGAACGCAGCTCCCTTTTTGCCGGTTCCACCCAGTACTGGAGGGCCAGGAGAAACGAAATCATTAACAGCCTGGGAGCCGAGGCGTACGAGCGCCTAAGGAGCAGGTATCACAGAGCCTCCGCGAACGGCTCTGCAGGCGCGCGCGGCACAACATCGGGCGGAGGACATATGGCATGGCAGCTGAACTGACGCTTGAGAAGAGATTTGCCGTTAAGCTGGATATCAAGCGCTCGGCCTCCAACCGCGAATTCGAGGTTGTAGAGGGCGACACGGGCAATGTGATCGATATCGCGATGACCGACGACGGCGCTCCCGTCGACATGACCGGTTACAGGGTTATGGCGGTGTTTTCAAAGTCCGACGGGACTTCATGCCAGGACAGCGAAAACGGCACGGTGCTGATCGAAGGAAACAGGGCCACAATCCCCCTGTTTCCTTCTTCGTTTTCTCCAGGCATGGTCGAATGCGAGCTTCAGATATACTCGGGCGCAAACGAGAGCACCCTGGTTACGAGCGCTAAGTTCAACTTTAAATGCAGGCGCGGAATACTCAACCAGGACACGATCCAGTCCGCCGGCGAGCTTCCAATACTGATTCGGCTTGTCGACGAGGTTGAGCGGCTAAGCGAAGGCATAACCATGGCCGAGGGGATTAGAGAAGCCGCCGAGGGCCTGAGAAAATCGGGAGAGATTGAGCGTATAAACAACGAGGCCGTTAGACAGTCGAATGAAGCCGCCCGCTTAGCGGCCGAAACAGTGCGTGAAAGCAACGAACAGCTGCGCCAGATAAGCGTCGACGAGGCGCTCGCCGCCATTGAAAGCGCGGTTGGCGGCGCAGCGCGGCGGATAGAGTTTACAACGGCCGGCAGCGTAATCCTTTGGCGCTACACCGGCGACGAAGAGTGGCAGACCCTTATCGACCTTTCCGAACACAGTCTCTCCATTGGCGCTGTACAAAATGCCAGCGAAGCGCTGGACAGCGGGATTTACACATGTGAAGGCGGTATACTCGCGGTTGGCAGGACCGAGCGTGCGCTTGAAGGCGTGAATGTGAGCGAACTGACCCAGTTTCTTGTGCCGCATGGCCAGGGTTCTCCGGCCTACCGCACCGGCGGGGCTCAAGGGCAGGGCGCGGTTTCATGGTCGGATTGGGGAAGGCTGCTCGCGCTTAACCTTCCCTCGGCGCCGGCGGACGAGGCCGCGCTGACCGGCTATTCAAAGGCGCAGTGCGACATACGTTTTGCCGCCGCGGCGTTTAGGGAGGTTTCCGGAGGCCCAGCAGCCGCAATAGCGGACGCACAGGCGGGAAGCCTGCTGCAAAGCCTTCGGCTGCAGGGATATTCCTACATACAGACGTCGGGAGGGAAATTCCAAACGCCCGACAACATAGGCGAACTTATAACGTCAACGCCCAGCAGGGTCATCGTTTCATCAGGCGGCTCGGATAATGAATACGTCCTCCCCGCCCCCGTCGCCTTGAATGGGATAAGCGACGATGTAAGGGATGAATACGACGTTTTGACGGGATTGCGCGTAAGGCGTACGGTCGCCGTTACGCTCAGGGGGACCGAAACAGGCTGGATGTACGCCGGAGGCGCGTTTGCGCTGCCTATGAGCGGCTACAGGGGGGATTCGGGCAAGCTCAGCCTGCTCTGCACCCATTACAGGCATATGTCCTGGACTGAGCTGAGCGCGCTTATGCAGTCTGGCTCCATAACCGCGGCCGCGTTTGACTCCAACAGCTATCTCAGGATAGTCGACTCCGTCAATTTCAGCGGCCAGGGCGGTCTCGCCGCGTTTAAAAGCTATCTGGGCCAGCAGCACTCCGCTGGAACCCCCGTAAAGATTTTGGTACAGATGAACAGCTACGTATCCACCCCTGGCACAGGGATAAACCCAATGGCGATGCCGGATTCGCCTGTCATCGCCACTGATTCCTCCGCATATGTCACCGTACGCTATATGAGGGATATCGAAAAAGCGCTGACGGCCATCGAAACCGCGCTAACAGCCGGAGGAAAAGCCTCTTCACGCTAAAGCGCCGCGTTTGAGCGGCGGAAGAATACAACAATTATTCCCCCTTGGGCGCTGGAGGCGGACTGTTCCATCTCCAGCGCCCTTGCCTCAGTAGGCAGACACGGGTGAAGGGGAGGGTTTTGGCCGTTTCTATGTTCCCGCCGCCTTAGCCAGCGCCGCTAATCCCGCGTTCTTCCGCCTTTAGCAGACCCAAATCCGGCTCCTTGAGGTCTCCTGAGTTTTTGCTCTTCCGGTCGTGCGGGATAAAACGCGGCCGTGCGGGCGCAGCGCACCCTTACGGTAATCGGCCGGAACAAAGCGAGGCGCGGGCTGGGCGTGCGAAAACCGTGTTTACCACCGTCAACTGAAAGTATTATTACTAAAAATATTTGGAGGAAATATTATGTCCGTTACAGACAAATTTATTGATTATTTAAAGGCTCAGGTCGGAAGCGTCTATGTTTGGGGCGGCCAGGGCGAGCCCGTAAGCGAAGAATTTATAAAAAAGCATGAAACCAGCGAGCGAAACGCCGAAAGGGCGCTGGCATTTTACCGCAAGCGCCTCGAGGAGGGAGCCTCAAACCTCAAGGCTTACGACTGTTCGGGGCTGATAATGAAATTCATGCTTGACGAGGGGCTGCTGCCTTACGATATGTCGAGCAGGGGCATTTACTCAATGTGCGCCAAAATAGACAGACAAAACCTGATTCGCGGCGATCTCGTGTTCAGACACGACGGCGAGCGCATTTACCACGTCGGGGTATATATCGGCGACGGAAGGGTAATCGAGAGCAAGGGCAGGGACTATGGCGTGATCGAGGCAGGCATCGACAGATGGGGTACGGGTTATTGGAACCGCTTCGGACGGCTTCAGCTGGCCTGCGGCGGACGCGATCTTGAGCTTTTGAATCCGCGCATGAAGGGCAACGACGTGGCGCTGATGCAGGAACAGCTAATGTCGCTGGGGTATGATCTTGGTAAATGGGGGGCCGACGGCATATTCGGGCCAAAGACGGACGAAGCGGTGAGGATTTTCAAGGCCCGCGCGTCGGGAATAACGCCGGACGGCAGATGCGACGCCGTGATGAGACATCTTATAGGCATGGAGGAATGAACCGCGTGCGGCGAAAACTAAGGCCCAGGCCGATTATGATCATAAAGCCGGCGCCTGGGTCTTTTTATATAGAAATATTCTTGGGAGGTTATAACCAATGTACAAGATCATCGAATGGTTAAAGGCAATCGCCTCGGCGCTTGGCGGAGTGGCCGCGTATATATGGGGTCCCGCCGACGCGCTGATAATAACGCTTGTCTGCCTTGCCGTGTTTGATTACATAACGGGCGTCGCGAAAGCCGCTATACGCAGGGAGCTGTCGAGCGGCGCGGGGTTCAAGGGGCTGATGAAGAAGGTTACTATATTCGTCCTTGTGGGCCTCGCGGCGCTTGTGGACAGGATAGTGCCAGCGGCAAACGGCGCGGTACGATCCGCCGTAATAATGTTCTATATTATGAACGAGGGTCTCAGTATAGTTGAAAACGCGGGCGGCATGGGCCTTCCTCTGCCGGAAAAGCTGAGCGACGCGCTAAGGAAGCTGCATAATGGTGACGGCGAATGATGCAGGCCTTTATGTGCTGGATTTCAGGCCGGTTTCCGCGCCGTCTTTCCCCGTTGGCCTGTATTTTCTTTTTTTACGGCCAGTGTCAGCCACGACTATGACCGCCGACGCAATAACCATGGCGCATCCAAGTCCCTTCGCCGCGCCCACCGTCTCGCCGTAGACTATTACACCCATGACCGTAGCCATAACGGGCTCCAGCGCGTTGAGCATCGCGGCGTTTCCGGAACCAAGAATTCTTATACCATAGAGCAGCAGCCTAAGTCCGATAAGATAGCCCAGCACTCCGTCCAGCGCCAGCACCAGCGGGCGGGTGGGCTTTTGCGCCAGCGCAGCGCTAAGCAGCGCAGACAGGGTGGACGCGGTGATGGGTGTGGGCATGGGTTTGGCCTCCTTGGCAGGGTGCGCCCCAAGGGGCAGACCCGATAATACCCCATTATATCATAACCGCCGCCGGAAGGGTAGCGCGGGTGTGGTTTGCCATAAATAACTTTTTTGCTGGAAAGGCTTGACACAGCCCGCTGCGTTGTGGTACACTACTGACGTTAGAAATGACTAACTATATAGAACCCCCGGCAGTGCCCGCAGCCCGGGCGTGCTGCTTCTTTTTTTGAAGCGGAGGTTAGCTGCGTCTTACTTATAACCGCCCGGCATCCGGGGCACACTGACCCCGACACCGCCGCCAAAGGAGAACCGCCATGGAGCGTGATTTTGAGACCGTAATGATCGAACAATGTGCCCCGGTACTGGCGGGGCTGAAGCCTGCGGGGCTGTTCCGCTACGAAACGCGAAACCGTGCCGACCTTGCCCGGCGGGTGGCGGGCTGGAACGCCCAGCTGAACCCCAAGGGCTTGCAGGTGCGGGTGCTGCGGGGGTGCATCGCTACCCGGCAGTATTTGGTGTACGTCTACCGCGCCGCCAAGCTGCAAACGGTGCTGGCAGATGCCGCTGTGCGCGGCTTTTTAGCCCGGGAGGGCTACCGTCTGCCGGAAGATGCCGCGGACTGCAACGCGCTGCTGGACCAACTCAGCCTGCGGCTGTGCTGCGCGGCGGAGGCGGCGGATTTCCCCCACGAGATCGGGGTATTTCTGGGCTATCCGCTGGAGGATGTGGTGGGCTTTATCCAGCATCGGGGCAAGTGTTTTACCTGCTGCGGATGCTGGAAGTCCTACGGCGACCCCGCCGCCGCCCAGCAGCACTTTGACCAGCTTGCCAAGTGCACGGCGGTGTACCTGCGGCTGTTCCACAGCGGCACGCCCATTCTAAAGTTGGCAGTCGCCGCCTGAAAAATTGCTATTCTCTTTTCAAATACTCTCTTTTATCCTGGCAACTCTCCTATGCTTCCGACACAGGAGAGAGCGATCCTCCTTTTTACGCATGACCGCCCGGTGCAGCTTTGACCCCTGCGCCGGGCGGTCGTGTGTTTGGGGGAATGCACTCCCGCGCGGGGTGGGACGATTTTGAATGCGCTCCGCGTTGCTCTGCGCATAATTAGCGGAAAGATTATTTTTATTTCGCAATTCTGGAAAATCTGCGGATTTTCCAGAATTGCCTTTTCACGGGAGGGGTCATTCTCCGTCACCCTGCCCTATAAAATGGCAAAGCGACCCTCTGAAAATGTAAACATTGGCTAACTTTAGCTCAAGAAATAGAGTTAGTCATTGATGATTTTGATAAAAATGTGGGCCGGTTCTGGCATAAAATTTGTTTGTTCATATAAACTAACTGTGAGATATGAAAAATCTATTGACAAGCTTGGTTAGCAGCGGTAAACTATCTACGCTGATAGTTACGGCTGACTAACCACCGCAGCATCACATCATTTTTATGGAAGGGGAGCACAGCGATGATGCCTTTGACGATGACAAAAGCAGGCGAGACCGTCACCATCCGCAGGATCAGCGGCAAGGACGAGGTGCGGCTGCACCTAGCCGAGCTGGGGTTCGTGGTTGGCAGCGAGGTGACCGTGGTCAACGAGATCGCGGGCAACCTGATCGTGCAGGTCAAGCAGAGCCGTCTGGCACTGGATAAGACCATGGCAAGCCGCATCATGGTGGACTGAGGCAGCGCCTTCCCGGTGCTGCATGAAATACTGCAAGGGAGGAACGAGTACGATGAAAACACTGAAAGACGTAAAGGTGGGCGAGACCGCCACCGTGGCACGGCTGCACGGCGAAGGCCCGGTGAAGCGCCGCATCATGGATATGGGCATCACCAAGGGGGTGCAGATCTATGTGCGCAAGGTGGCGCCGCTGGGCGACCCCATGGAGCTGACCGTGCGCAACTACGAGCTGAGCGTGCGCAAGGCCGACGCTGAGATGATCGAAGTGGTCTGATACGACCAAAAGGGAGGAAAGGTATCCGCAATGAGCATTAAAATTGCACTGGCCGGCAACCCGAACTGCGGCAAAACGACCCTGTTCAACAACCTGACCGGCTCCAACCAGTACGTGGGCAACTGGCCCGGCGTGACCGTGGAAAAAAAGGAAGGCAAACTCAAGGGCGACAAGGACGTTGTCATTCAGGATCTGCCCGGCATCTACTCGCTGTCCCCCTACACGCTGGAAGAGGTGGTCTCCCGTACTTACCTTGTAAAGGAAAAGCCCGACGCCATCCTGAACATCATCGACGGCACCAACATCGAGCGCAACCTGTACCTGACCACCCAGCTGATCGAGCTGGGCATCCCCGTGGTCATGGCTGTCAACATGATCGACCTCGTCCGCAAGAACGGCGACAAGATCGACCTGAAGAAGCTGTCCAACGAGCTGGGCTGCGAGGCCATCGAGATCTCCGCCCTGAAGAACGAGGGCAGCGACAAGGCCGCCGAACTGGCCGTCGCCGCCGCCAAGAAGGGCAAGGCAGGCGAGCTGCCCCACGTCTTCACCGGCAGCGTGGAGCATGCCATCGCCCACATCGAGGAGTCCATTCAGGGCAAGGTCGATGACCGCTTCCTGCGCTGGTACGCCGTCAAGCTGTTCGAGCGTGACGACAAGGTGCAGGCTGAGCTGAACCTCAGCAAGGAGCTGCTTGACCACATTGATGCCCACATCGCTGACTGCGAAAAGGAGATGGATGATGACGCCGAGAGCATCATCACCAACCAG
>OHTD01000490.1_pt1 | contig 21112 bp, 15 predicted proteins | sample 1578871 | NCBI WGS metagenome assembly OHTD01 (sample SAMEA3879574, study PRJEB24766) | human gut metagenome | biome: human-associated habitat; feature: feces | place: USA | collected 1985/1987 | reverse complement strand
CTCCTTCGGGAGCCGAGCTGGAACTCTAAGTAAATATGTTATATTAAATTGTTGGGATAGATTACCACAAAAATCGAGCCGTGTCAACATGAATTTTTGAAAACAGGCTACTTTCGGCAGCTTGCAAGAAAAAATGATGGAAACCTTGGTAAAAAGAGAGGGCTGGATAGCTCGTTCTGTTTGCAACGGAATGCAAACTCGGAACTTTTCCGAGCAGAAAAACAACCGTCTGCTTCAAGTTGAGCTTGAAAACGGACGATCATTCTTGCAAAATGATTGTCAAATTTGGGAGGCGTTTTGAGCAGCCTCATAGTGCTAACAAGATGTGTCTTCACACGTATATATATACCATTTTTGCGTTGCCAAACACTTGTTGGGAAAGTCAAACCCTTGAACTGCATCCGGTGGATGCAGGCTGTGCGATTGCATCGCTGATTCGTTCAAACTCATCGCAGCCCTATATTATCGCTCACACTCTCGATCAGGATGTCAAATGCAGAAGCGGCCATCTGCATCTACGCAAACAGCCGCTTCATGATTCATTTTGTACTGGTCACTGCAGTACCTTATTCATCAGCTCTTGATAGCTGTCTACATGGTCGTATGTCACAAGACCATCTGACAATTTTGCGAAGAGCTTCTTGGCGCAGTCGATCTTGGACTTCTCGATTGGGCGCAAGTTCAGGCTTTCCATCGTGCCTTTGGTTTCTGCTACAAAATAGATGTGTTTCACCTTGCCCTCATGGAACACGATTGCCCAGTCCGGGGAGTAGTGTCCAACCGGGGTCGGAATATAGAAGCCTTTCGGCAGTTTTGCATAGATAAAGACTTCCTCTGCACCGTCCAGATTTTCCGCAAACTTCCGTTCCACGCTCTTTTCCGCTGTGCCATCGGTGAAAACGTAATCCTGAATCGCCTTTTGTGCCTTGTAAGCCTTATCCATCGTCAGAGCGTGTTTCTCTGCCGTAAAGATACTGCTGTCGTAGCTGCCTTCAATCGTATCATAGGTGATATGCTCCACGATCATGGTAGCTTTCTGCTCCTTGACCAGCCGGATCACCTTTGCGATAAATTCTTCCGGGTTGTTCTGGTACATCGCAAAGGTTGTCGGCTTGATGCCCTGCAAAATCCGTGCAACGGTATGCCGGGTCAGCGTTGTGCCCTCTGCAATTTTGCCGATCAGGTCATACGCAACCTGACCTGCGTAGTCATGTTCTAATTTTTTTGTTCTGCTCTTGGCATCGCTGAAGCTGCTGCCTTCTCGCACCATATCGGCACTCAGGACATCTTTCTGCCCGGCATAGGTAACGGTATATTGCAGGCGACTGACGTACAGTTCCCTGTCGATGTGTACGATTGCTTTCTGAATCAATTCCTCAGAATCAAAATCCACCGTATAGGCGTATTTGTGGTTGATCGTCTGCCAGAGCTTCTGGAACTCTGCCTTTTCAAACCGGTCGTTCAGCGGATTTTCCAGCACTTTCGGCTTGTTGCCATCCTCAAACATAGACTTGAGCATACTGTCATCATAAATTGCCTGCACAAGCGTGTGCACGCCCTCTTCAATGGGTTTCAGCGTTTCCGGCACCGGTGCAAGTGTTCCGGTCTGCACATCGTCCCGGTAGTCCTGCGTGACGTTATCCTGCTCATCCACATAGTTATTGCGGACAAGATACTGATAAATTGCCCGTGCCTGACGGTCATCCACTTTGACAATTTTGCCATCCAACCTGATGGTCTTGCCGGTGAAATATGCAATGTCTGCCTTGCGGGGGCGATCATACAGCACTGCTTCGGTCTGCTTTTGCAGTCCGTCTACAAATCCTGCATAGCTCTCGCTGGCAATAACGGTCAGGACGTTGATATCCTGCACCTTATCTCCCAGCACTTCCGCATCCATGCGGTTTCCGTCCTTATTCACGCACAGACGCAGACCACGGCCTACTTCCTGCCGCTTCTGCGTGGTGCTGTCGCTGTGCTTCAGGGTGCAGATTTGGAACACATTCGGGTTATCCCAGCCTTCCCGCAGGGCAGAGTGGGAGAAGATGAACCGGGTCGGCTCTTCAAAGGACAGCAGACGTTCCTTATTTTTCAGGATCAGGTCATAGGCAGAAATGTCATCCGACATATCTGAGCCACGCTTGACCGAACTGTTGACGCTGTGACCTTTCTTGTCGATGCTGAAATAGCCCTTGTGGACATCATGCACATCGGTCGAATCCAGATAGGCAGTATAAGCCGGGTCGAACAGGGTGCGATGCTCATTCAGAACCGAAAGATACTCCTGCTCAAAAATCTTGCCGTACTCGCCCAGCAGCTCGTTTCCGTCTTCATCATACTGGCGGTATTTTGCCACTTCGTCAATGAAAAACAGGGAAAGCGTCTTGATGCCCAGTTTGAAAAGTTCCTGTTCTTTTTCAAAGTGCGAAAGGATCGTTTCATGAATCTGTACCCGGCGCATATCGTTTTCGGAAACGTCGCCGGTGACATCGCCTTTGCGGATGGTATCGCCGTTCGTAAAAGTCACAACACCCGTGATCGGGTCGATTTCCGACACTACGAAGCCCTTGTACTGCTCCATTTCCCCGGATTTATAATAGAGATTATCGCCCACATCCAGCATATGGAACTCTCGCTTCGTGCCGTTCTGGTAGCTGACCTCCATCTCCACTTTTGCCCGTGGCGGATTCTTCGGGGAGATGATGATGCTTTCCAGATACAGATACTTGTCCGTACCACGCAGATTTTTGATCTCAAAGCCTTTGACTTCGATTTTCTTGACCAGTCGCTTATTGTAAGCGTCCAGCGCATCCAGAACGTAAATCAGATTATGCTGCTTGGCGTGGGTAGCAGAGTAATTCAGTGTGAAAAGTGGATTGAACTTTTTCAGGGCTTTCTGAGTGGCAGAGTCCTCTTTGCCCATCTTCTGCGGTTCGTCCAGAATCAGGATCGGGCGGTTGGCGGCAATCACATCAATCGGGCGGCGGGAGCCGAACTCATCCCGCTTGGTGTAGATAATTCTCGCAGCGGCATCACCCTTGCGGCCTTCCACGTTCTTGTCCTCGTTCATGGAGGCGGCAAACGCCTGCGTGTTGATGATCATGACATTGATGCCGGAATTGCTGGAAAAGGAATCCAACTGATTCAGGTTGCTGCTGTTGTAGATAAAGAACCGTGCCTTTTTGCCGTAGCACTCCATAAAGTGATCGGCAGTGATCTCAAAGGATTTTTTCACGCCTTCACGGATGGCGATACTCGGCACAACAACGATAAATTTGCTCCAACCATACCGCTTATTCAGCTCGAACATGGTCTTGATGTAAACATAGGTCTTGCCTGTGCCGGTTTCCATCTCAATATCCAGCGAGCATCTTCCCAGCGGTGCTACCAGCTTGTCCGACTGATGGATGTTTGCTTCTGCCTGCAATGTGCGGATGTTCTGAAGCAACTCCTGATCGGTCAATTGGAGTGCTTCGTTCTTAAAGCCGGAATCGTTGATTAAATCCTGCAATTCCACCTGTGCTGCATCGTCCCCGTTGGAAACAAGGCTCAGCTGCTGCGGCTGTGCGGACAGACTTCCCATATCCCGCAGGTACGACACGCCTGCATTGTAGGGCTGACCCTGAAAGACCCGTGCCACCGCATCCACAGCATCGGTCTGGTACTGCTGAATCTTAAAACTAAACTTCATCTTTGTGGTTTACCTCCTGCTCCAGCATCAGGAACCGGTCAAAATCGCTTTCATACAGGCGATCCTGAATGACACGATACTTTTCGTATTCGGTTTCTGCATGGAGTTTGGCCTGTTCTGCGCTGATTTTACCGGGGCCTGTCAGCAGTTCATTGCCGTTGAACTCCAGAAAACCGTCCAGCCGCTTTGCCCAGTCCTCCATGCTCATGGGGATCTTGCGCTCGGCCTGCAGCTCGGCATAATCCAGATAGAGCGACACGATTCGCTCCAGATAGTTCATTTCCTCTTTGCTCAGGTAGTTTTTGGCTACTGTCACATCCGCTTTCAGGATTTTCCCATCCGGCGCATTTTCCCATGTGGTAAGCCCCATGTGCTCCTTGTTGGCATCGGCACGCTCCACGATCAGTTCTGCCGCCGTGTGGCGATGCACAGCATAGTGCATCTTATTCTGAACCGTCTGGAAGAACAGGCGGGTCGTCTTGGCGTCCTTGTCATAATCAAACGCTGTTGCGTACAAATCCGTCACTTTCTGGTAGAACTTGCGCTCCGACAGACGAATTTCCCGAATCTGCTGCAGCTGCCGCTCGAAGTATTCATCCGTGAACATGTGACCCTTTTTCAGGCGTTCCACATCCATTGTCCAGCCCTGAATGGTGTGTTCCTTGACGATCTGCCCCGCCCACTTGCGGAACTGCACAGCACGCTGATTGTTCACCTTGAAGCCCACGGCAATAATCATCTGCAAATTATAATGCGTCAGTTCCCGATTGACCTGACGAGTGCCCTCGGTCTGAACTATCCGGAATTTCCGGATAGTTGCCTGCTCGGTCAGTTCGCCGTCCGCATAGATTTTTTTGATATGCTCGTTGACCGTGCGCACATCCACATCATACAGTGCCGCCATCATCTTCTGCGTCAGCCAGATGTTTTCATCCTCATAGCGCATTTCATAGCTTACATCGCTCTCACCCGTAGAAGCCACAAAGGTCAAATATTCTGCCGCTGAACTGCGAATAGCAAGTTCTTTTTTCTTTTTATCATCCATATCACATTTTCACCATTAAAAAACAGCAATAAGGATAGTAGCAACAAGCGAAGCTAACGCAATACCCGCAGAAACAAGGGCAATAATCAGCATCTTTGTATTATACTTTTTTGCTTTTTCAGCTTCCTGTTTGCTTTCTTCCAGCTCTTTCTCTTTCAACAGGTACAAATCGTTAAGTTTTGAATAGTTATCATTAAGTCCCTCTACCACTTTCTGATTTCCTTCAAGTATTGGTTTTATTTCCTCTGCAAGAATCTCGTTCAGTGGCGTAATGCTATCAATCATTTCCTGATTTCGCCTATTCATTTCATCAATAAACGAGGTATCTATTCTTGTGGTTAAATCAGGTAAGTTAATGCCATTAAAATCCATCACAGCACCTTCCTTACCGTTTCCGGGCTATACGTTTCAAAAATCTGGTCAAAGTTTGTTGCAACGCTGTCGTTTGCCATGGAGCTGTCACGGAAAACAGCATAGTACGGCTTCATCTGCGCAATCGCCTTGACGGTTTCCTCGGTCACATCATGGTCAAAGCACGCCAACAGGAACCCATCTGCCACGTTGAACACCTTTTTGCCTGCGATCTCTTTTACCTCAATGGGGCTGGACAGCAGCACACCCAGATCCAGCATCACCTGGAACAGCAAGTCCTCCGGGGTACGGTCTTCCTTCACGTTGTCCACCAACGAGAACAGATCCTGCTGACCGACTTCATCCGGCGTGTAGTAAACCGGCTTCATGTTGCTTTCATCCAGACGCAAGCAGCGGAAACCAATATCCAAATCAGTCAGAGCAGTCAGCCCAGCATCCTCCTTGATTTTGCGCCCAGCACGGCGGATGCGCTCCTTGCCCATTTCGCAAATATTGGAGAAAGATGTATTACCTGTGCATGGTTCTGCTAGTTGAACTAGTATGAATTTTCGATTGCCTGCTTCCTCGGCATTCAATTGCATTACTGCATCAGCTGTTGTTCCGGATCCAGAAAAGAAATCCATAACCAAAGAATTCTTATCGGTTCCGAGAGTAAGTAAATATTTTATGAGCAATGTTGGCTTTGGCGTACTAAACAAATCCGTTACCGGATATTCTGGAAAAAGCTTTTTTAATTCATATTTTGCTCCTCTGGTATGACCGGTAACTTCAAGGTCAACACAAAGTGTTGAAGGGGGAAGGCCTTCCATATCGGCCAAATATGTCCGACGGATAAGGCGCGTTTCATCTTCTGAAAAACGTAGTTCTCCAGTCTTTAACTTTTCTGCAATTGTTTCTTTTGACCAACGCCATCCATTTGCTGGGTGCTTGATAACTTTTCCACTAGGCGATGTAATATTAAACTGTAAGTTCGGACGTAGTCCAGGATTATTTACCGGATTTCCATCAAACCACGGTCCTCTTGGATCATTATCCGGATTTTTGAAATGCGATCTTTTTTTCGGATCATTTAAAAAATGTGGTTTCCAATCAGGATTCTTAGCATAAACTAGAATCGTGTTATAATCTTCTGAAAAAGTCAATGCATTATTATTGCTGTTATCGCTAGATTTCCATGCCAGTTCGGCAATAAAGCACTGTACGCCAAATGTCAAATCACATACTTCTTTTAGATTAGCATGTTCATTATGGTCAATGCTAATAAAAATCGCCCCATCATCCGCAAGCAAATCCTTTGCAATTTTCAGGCGTGGATAGATCATATTGAGCCAGTCTGTATGAAAACGACCGTTGCTCTCAGTATTGGTCACCATCCGATTGCCTTCTTCATCATACTGACCGCTGTTCCCCATATATTCGTCAGCACTCTGGGCAAAATCGTCCTCATAGACAAAGTCATTACCCGTATTGTACGGCGGGTCAATGTAGATCATCTTGACTTTGCCCAGATAGGTTTCTTGCAAGAGCTTCAGCACTTCCAGATTATCGCCCTCGATGTAGAGGTTCTCGCTGTCAAAGCCACCGGGAGTGCCATCTTTGCCAACGCTATCCGCCACAACGGGACGCAGGGTTGCCGTGATGGGCGCATTGGCCGCCAGCATCGCCTTTTTCTTGTCCGGCCAAGTAAACTGATAGCGTTCCTCCCGACCTTCCACAATGGAGTCGGAAAGCTCCTGCCGCAGAACGTCAAAGTCAATGGCGTGTTCTACTTTGCCGTTGCGCTTTACCTCGGTAATGGCGTTGGGGAACAGCTTGCCAATTAAATCTATGTTGCGCTGTACACCGTCAAGGCTGTGCATTTTAAGGTTGTCCATGATTATCCTCCAATTTTACTTTTCAGCTCTGCTACTGATTTCTGGCGTGAAACATTGTCCAATAGCAAAAATGCAAGCAACATCATTTGGTATAGTTCATCGTACCATTTCTCCAAACGGTCATACTTCATCTTAGCAACATAGTCCTTATATTTAGCTAGTTCCTTTTTGCTCCGATTGTTATGTCGGATATTCATATTGTTTAACATAAAAAATATGTCAGAGGTCAATTGCTTGTTTAATTCTTGAAGTTCTTTTCTTTGAGGCTCAAGTTCAGCACCTAATGCTACTAGAATCGATTTTTTTGTATTTAAATCACCTTGTAGAGAACGGTGATTATATTTAATAATGCTGAGAGATAAGTTTTCTGGAACTATTTCAGCAACAGAACTTACTTCTGATTTGTCTTCAATAACAAGAACACAATCATTGTCTTCATCAATATAAGCTGTATGGTTATACTGCTCTAACAAATCGTCCATTACATCTTTCAGATGATAATAATTTCCAGTCCATTCCACATGTAAAGAAGTATCATCAAGCTTTTGATATGAAAGCTCCCAAAAATTATAAATCAACTCAATCAAAGTCAGAAGCGAATCAACGTTATTTAGAGCATCATGATATAACAAACTAAAGTTCAATGCATTCAAAAAATCATTAACATTTAAAAAGTGCTGTCTAGCAGACCATTCCTTAAAACAATATCGGTCCACAAAGTCAAACAAATTGTAATTTATAGTGTATTCTGCAACAAGTACTGTTTCTTTTTGAGACATAACAAGCAGTCGCTTTACCTCACTTGCCATGTCAACAGTGGAGGACACGATATCAAAAATACTTTTTCTCATAGCTACTCCAATTTCAATTTCTGAAGTTTCTGTGCCAATTCAAACTTCTTCTTCGGTTGCTTTTCCTTACGGATTTTAGCTTCCAGTGCCACAATCTGCTTTTCCAGCTGCTCTCGTTGCTTCTGCTGCTCAATGCTTTCTTTCAGCGTAGTGCCATTTTCTTCAACCAGAACATCGCCTGCAATCTGACGGACAAAATTCTCGTACACGGCATCCAGCGTAAATCCATCCAGATGCACCGGCAGGTCGTCCTCGTCCAGCCAGTCCGTAGAATAATAGCGATCAACCTTAAAGGCTGTCTTGCCCGCCGCAGCCTCCTTGTAGCCGATGACCGCCTGATACCTGCCCTCGTATTCCAGCAAAAAGAGGATGTGATACGGAATTTCCCGGTCGATTTGGCGCAGGACACTCTCATCCAGCTTCGGGGCAGACAGCCGTACCTCGAACACCTCGATCTCCGTCACCTGCTCCCCAGCCGCCAGATTCAGGGTGGTAGTCGCAATCTTATTGCGCCAGTAGATGATCCTGATCTGCTCGACAAAGGCTCTCTTCATAGCCGGGGTAACGGCAATGTTCTCATAGAACTTCTGCTTCGGGATGCGTTTATTGAACTCGGTAGATTTTGGAAAATTCAGCAAACTATTTTCCTCCATGACCTAAAGTTAAATCTTTCCGTATTCTTCTCTCCGTTGATACATTTCCTGCAATTCTTTCAACGAGTGATCCTCAAATAACAGTGCATTACGTTCTTTTTCTAGTGCAGTTATGTATATATAAAATTCTTTATTTAACGCTTCTTCGATTTGCAACTGCTTATTCGTCAATCGTTTAATTTCACCATTTTCATCATTTTTCAGATGACTTTCTTCTTGCTCTATCGTAAATGAAAGTATCAATCCAATTGCCGACGTACTAAGTTTCCCAGCATATTCCACCAAACTATCTACCTGTGTATTTTTACGTTTATCCATAAACAGCTGTTGTATCAATATTTGATACGATATTCTAATTTGACTGGCTCTTCGCGTTGAAGAACTTAGATTATCTGCTTTATTTTTTGAGGCGTCCCTGTATTCTGCAACTATATTGCTACATGAACATACCTCAAAAAATTCTTGAAACAATTTTCTTAAAAGATTTATCCGTTCGTTCTCATGTTCAATTAACTGCGATATGATTTGTAATTCATTTGTGCGATTGCTTATTTTTTCCAACCGCTCTTGCGATTTATCGTTTTCCTCCTTAAATCTTTGATTTTGCCATAGCGCAAGCAGTCCAAGAATAATTGTAGATGCATACGTCAAAATGTCTCCTGCGCTCCATTTTGCTCGAAAGAACTCTACTGTGGGTTCAATACTAAACAACCAATGTATGACAAATGCAAATACTATACTTCCTACCGCCCAAATCACAATCCATCCATATTTTCCATTTCGATTTTTCATAGTTATCCCTATTTCACAACAAGAAAGCAAATCAATTCAAAATCATCCAGTCCGGACACCTGACTGAGCAATGCCGTTGTTCCGCCCGCAGAGAACAGGCTGTCGATGTCGCTTTCTTCTTTGACATCAATGATCGAGTCAATGGCTTCACTCAGTAATTCGGACATTTCTGCCATGTCCTTTCCATCGTCTGTTTCCCGGTTGAAGCGTTCATACACCTCTTTGATTGGCTCAGTCTTTCCACGGCACAGCAGCCGGATATCGTCCAACATCTTTTTGGGGTTCAGGTAGTCGCAGATGATCTGCCCATCCATGCCGATGTAAACCATATAGAACGGATGGATGCGGTTCCGATTGTCCACATTGACGCTGTTATTGATGTTTTTCAGCACGAAGATCACTCCCTCCGGCAGTTCATCCGTAGCCGGAACCACCGCATGAAGTCCACGGGGCTTCTTGTCCAGATCACCATTGTGTTTGATGTAATCCAGCAGGTCGAGCCGGAACTCGTTCAGGCCCAGATCCATAATGGAGATGCCGTCCGACATATCTTCGATGTCAACGACCTCTTCCTGCAAGCGTTTCAGCTGTGCCTTGCGGTACTCCAAATCGCCCTTTTCTTCGGGGTTGATAAGGTCATCATCGCCGGTGGAGGTCATAACGGTGATTTTCATGCGGGTCTCCACACGGGATTTCAGGTTGATGTAATCGTCCAGCGTCAGATCAGGCCAAAAATTCACAAGCTGGATGTACTGGTTTTTGCTGCCGATACGGTCGATTCGTCCAAAACGCTGGATAATGCGTACCGGGTTCCAGTGAATGTCATAGTTGATCAGATAATCGCAGTCCTGCAAGTTCTGACCTTCAGAAATGCAGTCTGTCGCAATCAGCACATCAATCTCCGTGGAACTGCCGGGCATCAGAACATCCCGGTCTTTGGAAATGGGAGAGAAGCAGGTCAGCACGTTGTTGAGTGTTGCCTTGAAGCCTTTGATCGTGGTACGTCCATCAATCGAGCCGGTAATTACAGCGGTATTCAGCCCATATTTCTGCTTTACAAACGCACTCACATTGTCAAAGAGGTATTCTGCCGTATCCGAAAATGCAGAAAAAATCAGCACTTTCTTGTTGCCGACATTGATCGGGTGCTCAATTTTTTCAGACAGCAGCTGGAACAGTTCTTGCAGCTTTGTGTCATGCTGCGGCGTGATATCTGCCACCATAAAGGTCAACAGCTCCAGAATTTCTGCATCTTTCCGAAGCTCCGTACGCCAGCTCTTCCAGTCCATATCCGCAAGGTCGATTTTGACTTTTTTGCCGACGGTGAAAAAGTCAGTGTTTTCATCGTCCATGTCAAAATCGTCTCCGGCCATGTCGTATATATCCAGATCAGCGTGGCCGGAGCGTTCAAACTGGTCAATGGACTGAATCGTACCATCAATCAGTTTCTTGATGCGCATCAGGGTCAGCTGGAACGAATGTACAGAGCTTTCCAGCCGTTTCAGCAGGTTGATACTCATCAACCGACAAATACCCTGCTCACGGCCTCTCTGGGTCAGATTCTCTCCCTTATTGTGCGTCAGCTCCTGATATTTCTGGATCTTACTTGCGAAGATGTAGTTGGAGGGCATATAGACGCACAAGCTCAGCTGAATCAGCTGCTCATAAATTTCGTTGTAGTTGATGGCATTATTCAGGTCCGTCAGGCATGGACGGACGGAAATCGGCTTCAACCGCTCCGGGAACTTTCCGATAGCGTTGGTGTTGTAGTACTTCTCGATATGCTTCCGAGAACGTGCGATGGTAACACTGTCCAGCAGCTCGAAGAAGTCGAAATCCAACGTCCGCAGCAGCGCATCCGTGGTTCTCTCTTCTGGTTTCAGCTTGCTCCATGCGTTAAAGGCTTTCTGCGCCTGCTTGAAGATGTCCTCAATGCTCTTTGAGGTGTTCAGCTTTTCATCCAGATACTCGGAGCTTCCCTCATAGGCAAGGGCCAGCTGATTTTTCAAGTCAACAAAGCGGTTGTTGACAGGCGTTGCCGAAAGCATCAGCACCTTGGTCTTGACTCCGGCACGGATCACCTTATCCATCAGCCGCTGGTAACGATTGTCCTGCGTCTTGCTATGAGTTCCGATTCCATTACGGAAATTGTGCGATTCATCAATGACGACCAGATCATAGTTGCCCCAGTTCAGGCGATCCAGGTCGAGGCCATTCGACTTTCCGCCGCTTCTGGACAGGTCTGTATGGAACAGGACATCATAATTCAGCCGATCCGATGCAATCGGGTTGTTCACATAGTTGTCCTTATAGGTATTCCAGTTTTCCGCCAGCTTTTTGGGACACAGCACCAGAACCGACTTGTTTCGATTCTCATAATACTTTACGACTGCCAGTGCGGTAAAGGTCTTGCCAAGGCCAACACTGTCCGCAAGGATGCAGCCGTTGTACTTTTCCAGCTTATTGATGATAGCAAGCACCGCATCCTTCTGGAAGTCGTACAGCAGACTCCAGATTTTGCTCTGCTTGAATCCGGTTGCCTCATTCGGCAGTTCGTCTTCCGAGATGTCGTCCAAAAACTCGCTGAACACATGATACAGCGTCATAAAGTAGATGAACTCCGGGGAATTTTCAGCATAAGCCGTGCTGATATTCTCCAGTACTACATCTGTGACATCCTGCATTTTGTCCCGGTCGTTCCACAGGGTATCGAACAACTTTATGTACTGCTGTGCGAACGGAGCCTCCATGCAGTTGACCATGTTGTAGCTGTTATTTCCGCGCTCACAGCCAATATCAACTGTCGTAAATCCGCCAATCGGCATATAGGCGGTCTGTGCTGCGCCGGAATCCACAGTCATAAAGCCAGCCATATTTTCACCAGTGGTGTTCGATTTGAACGTAGCCTTCCTTCTGATCCAGTCTGCACACTCCTTTGCGATGGCTCTCTGGGTCATCTCATTGCGCAGTTTGATTTCAAACTCTGTACCGTAAAGGCTCGTTTCACGAGAAAGGCGGGGAATGTAGAACTCCCGCTTCTGCTTTTCAGCCTTTTCTTTCACAAACGTGGGGGATGTAAAGATAAATTCAAACTCGTCTATGGTTTCCAGCTGCTTCTTTAGCTCTTTGTAGGCATACATCGAAAAGCAGGCTGCCGCAATAGACACCCTGCTGCCTTTTTTGATTTCGACCCGCAAATCATCTCGAACGGTATTGGTGATGTTATCCAGAATTTTCATATCATCCACCGGCTTTATGCTTATCCGTATTTTTTATAGCCTTGACTATGAAAGCACTCTTACAAAACTCTATTTCTATTATACCACCCACTTTTTCCCCTGTAAACGAAAAAGCTGACGGTGTGTAGCGTGCAGCATCCATCAGCTTTTCGTGACACAAAAATCGGCACCCGCTTTTCAGCGAGTGCCGATTTTGTTACCCTATAGTGCGCTTTGATTTTTGGCGTAAGTGGCGTAAGTTTGGCGTAAATCCGCTTTTGCGCGCTCCAAAAATCAAGGATTCATGCGGTTTTTTGGCAGTTATTAGTACATGCCGCCCATGTAGTTTGCGCGATAGATGCTGAAAACGGAGATGTCTATACAGGCTTCTGCATTGAAAGTTGCAGCGGAGTGATGAATATTTGTGCCGATAGACTTGCTGCACTGAATATGTATGCTAACAGTGGTCAGACAAAAATAAAAAGATTTATAGCATTCCGAGACAGCGCGCCAAACGGAGGCGGGAGCGGCATGCCATGTGGTGCTTGTCAGGAATTCTTTTATCAATTAAATGAAGCAAACGAAGATATGGAAATCATGGTTGACTATGAAAAACGAGAAACTGTAACATTAAAAGAACTTATGCCGAATTGGTGGGGAAAGGAACGTTACGCTGAGGCCAAAAGTAATTGACAACTTCCCATTTATCGAGTGACGAAAACAATACATCCTTCTGCGGACAACCCCAAAACGGTTGTCCGCTTTTTTATACGCTGAGATCTGAAAAAAAGACAAAATGCCAAGCAAAACTGAAAAATATCTCATCCTTGCCCGTTACTTTTGGTAGCACAACATGCTTTTAAATATGTACGTTTTTCAATTTCGACTGCTGGGCATCCACCTTTGGTGAGACCACGACGGCTATTGAACTCGCCCCGGAAGGCTATACTTTAATAGGACGATAAACTTGATTGTCCTAAATTGAAAGATTCCATAAGAAAGGAGGTAGAACAAATGCCTAAAGAACCAAAAATCACCGCACTCTATGAGCGTTTGTCAAGAGATGATGATCTTGCTGGTGAATCGAATTCCATCACCAACCAAAAGAAATATCTGGAAGATTACGCACAAAAGAACGGCTTCAAGAACATCCGCCATTTTACAGATGATGGCTTTTCAGGTGTGAATTTCAATCGTCCCGGCTTTCAATCTCTAATAAAAGAAGTAGAAGCAGGAAATGTCGAAACGCTTATTGTGAAGGATATGAGCCGCTTAGGACGAAATTATCTGCAAGTCGGTTTTTATACGGAAGTTCTGTTCCCACAGAAAAACGTCCGATTCCTTGCAATCAACAACAGCATCGACAGCAACAATGCTTCAGACAATGATTTTGCTCCGTTTTTGAATATTATGAACGAATGGTATGCCAAAGACACGAGTAATAAAATCAAGGCTGTGTTCGATGCCCGGATGAAAGATGGAAAACGTTGCAGCGGCTCTATTCCGTATGGATATAACCGTTTGCCGAACGACAAGCAGACACTTGTTGTTGATCCGGTGGCATCCGAAGTCGTAAAGCGCATTTTTCTTCTTGCGAACGAAGGAAAAAGCCCACGGACAATCGCAGAACTGTTGACAGAGGAAAAAGTCCTGATTCCTGCTGCATACGCAAAGAAATATCACGCAGAGCAGTACAATGGGACAAAGTTCTCCAATCCGTACCTGTGGGGCACCTCCTCCGTAAGAACAATTTTAGGTCGGCAGGAATATCTGGGACACACTGTTTTACGAAAATCTGTAAGCACAAATTTCAAACTTCACAAGAGAAAAGAAACAGATGAAGATGAACAGTACGTTTTCCAGAACACGCATGAACCGATTATATCGCAAGAACTTTGGGATAGTGTTCAGAAACGCAGATGCCGAGTGAATCGTGCTTCTGCTTGGGGAACGCACACCAACCGTTTAAGCGGGTATCTGTATTGTGCCGACTGCGGCAGAAGATTGACCTTGCAAACACACTACAGTAAAAAGGATGGGTCTACTCAATATTCTTATCGTTGTGGTGGATATGCAAGTCGGGTGAATGGCTGTACTGCCCATTCAATCAGTGCCGATAATGTTGAAGCCTTGATATTGGCGTCGGTCAAACGCTTTTCGAGATTTGTTCTAAAAGATGAAGAAACCTTCGCTTTGGAACTGCAATCACTTTGGAAAGAGAAACGTGAAGAAAAGCCGAAGCAGAATCAATCGGAATTGAAACGTTGTCAAAAACGCTATGATGAGCTTTCTGCCCTTATTCGTAGTCTGTACGAAAATCTTATGTCTGGACTGTTGCCCGAACGACAGTACAAGCAGCTGATGGCACAGTATGATAGCGAGCAAGCAGAATTGGAATCGCAGATGGAAACGATGAAATCCGAAATTGCCGAAGATAAGTCAAGTTCTGTTGATATTCAACATTTTATTTCGCTGATTCGTAAGTGCAAAAATCCAACAGAAATCTCCGATTCAATGTTTAACGAACTTGTCGATAAAATCGTTGTTTATGAAGCCGAGGGTGCAGGCAATGCCCGCACACAAAAGGTTGACATTTATTTCAACTATGTCGGCCAAGTCGATATTGCTTATACTGAGGAAGAACTTGCCGAACTGAAAGCGCAGAAGGAGCAGGAAGAACGGCAGCGCATGGAAAAGCAGCGCAAACGTGAAAAAGCCTATCGAGAAAAGCGAAAGGCAAAGAAAATCGCTGAAAACGGTGGCGAGATCATTAAAACCAAAACGTGTCCGCACTGCGGGAAGGTGTTTACACCTACGAGCAACCGACAGCTTTTCTGTTCAAGGGAATGCTGGAATCAGGCAAGACAGGAGCAAAAGAAAGCGGATAGAGAAGCCGAGAGAGGAACTCACTACTACCGGCAGCGCACCTGTGTCGTGTGCGGTCACTCCTACTGGCCTACACACAGCCAGCAGGAATTTTGTTCCGATGAGTGCAGAAGAATCAACCACAACAAGAAAACCTTGGAATTCTATCACAAGAAAAAAGGAAATCTAAAACCAGACCCAGAAGCAGTCCCAACGCCGAAACCAAAGGAGGATAATGCAGCATGACTACCATGAAAAATTCCATCCATGACAACGCTAACGGTCTGGACTACACCCTTGTCAATGACCACTATCTGCCGAATCTGACCGTAGCAGCCCCGGCAGAGCACCCCACCGGGCGGTGGGGCCGCTTACATAAAAGGTATCTGAAAGAACATCATCCCATCCGGTATAATCAACTGCTCCTGTCCGGGGAGCTGGATAGCTACCTTGCCAAGCTGGACAAACAGGCCGAAGAACAGCTTGCCTTGATCGTCCGGCAGATGCAGGAAGCCGAGGGCGTGACCGAAGCCCTGAAAGCTGCCGATCAACTGGAGTGGGTGCGCCGGATGAACAGCATCCGCAACTGTGCCGAGGAGATCATCTAGGCTGAGATGATCTATGTATAAGGAGGGCAGATCATGATTCTGAAAGCGATTTTCAACGGAAACTTTTACCCCAGCGAAACGGTTGTACCGAAGTCTGAGAAGTATCGGAACGCACTGAAAGCCTGCGAGAAGATTATGGATCAGCTGGAGGAAAGACTGACAAAGGAAGATTACGACCTGGTGGAAGAACTTCAGAATCAGGCTTCCATCGCCCAGAGCGAGGAGAACGAGTGCCACTTCAAGTTTGGCTTCTCAGCGGGGCTGCTGGTGCAGCAGGAAGCGGTGGAACAGGTCAAAAACATAAATGACAAATGAAACAGCGGCATGGCCTCCGACTAGAGGCCCTGCCGCTGTTATTGGCCTTGATGCGTTCCCGATGAGTGCTCTGCAAGGATGAATAATCGAGTCAGTTCATCGCCGGATTCCGGCATGCCTCGTTTGATCCATTCAATCATCCAGCCATAGATTCCATATGCCCAAAAGGACTTCATGTAAGCTTCCAGATTGGACATTTCGGAAGTAATTTGCGAGGTGTTCAGGATGGTTTCCTGCAGGATTGAGGTCATCCCGGCCTGGTATAGAATGGTATAAAAATCTTTGTGTTCCCGATAGAAATCAAAGAGGGAGGGAAACAGAGTACCCGGTGAAGATGCGGGATTTTCCTCATAAAGTTTCCCCCATTCTTTGAGCAGTCGGTCGGATTCTTCTCTGAGAATATCTTCCTTGGTTTGATAGTTGCGATAAAAAGAAACGCGTCCAATCTGGGCCTTCTGTGTCAGTTCGCTGATTGAAATATCAACCAGTGGTTTTTCCTTCAAAAGCTCCAGCAGAGCAAGGGTGATCTGCTTTTTTACATAGGTGTTCTTTTGTTCGTTGTTTCGGTTCATGAGATGATACAAACCTCTTCGCTTTGTTTCATTTTTGCTGAAACACTTGTTTCAACTTGTCTTTTATGATACAGTTGTTTCACCTAATTGTCAAGAAGGAGCAGATTGAACCATGAAACTATTTGGAATTATTTCATTCGCAATCATCGCAATGCTCACAGGCCTCAGTATCAAAGGAATCGCATCAAAAAACGCTGTGCTGGCGCCTGATTACTATGCATCTTTTGCTTCTGCGGCTCCGCTGGAGCAAAAGTATTCCCAGCTTGGCTCTTATGAGGTAGCCAGTGCCGACTTCCCGTCAGAGAACAAAGCGATTCAAAAGTATCGCTTTTGGTATCCTGCGGAACTTGAGAAAACGGAGAAACAATATCCCGTGATTCTTGTGGTCAATGCCAGCGGTACGCCGGCTGCTAAGTATGAGGCATGGTTTCAGCGCCTTGCCTCGTGGGGATTTGTGGTGGTAGGAAACGAAGATCCTCAAACGGGGACCGGAGAGACAACTTCTCTTACATTGGACTATCTGCTGCATCTGCCGGAGGATCACATACTCTATGGGAAACTTGACACGAACAAGATCGGTCTTGTGGGCTTCTCCCAGGGAGGCGCGGGTGCATTGGCGGCCGCAACAGAATACGAAAACGGGTCTGCCTACAAGGCAATTTTTACGGGGAGCGCCGCCTATCCCTTCCTTTCTGAAAATTTAGGATGGCACTACGATTTGACGAAAGTCAAGATTCCCTATTTTATGGTGGCGGGAACCGGAACATCCGATGATAGAGGAGTAAACGATTATGAGAAAGAATTCGGGGGAGTTTCGCCGCTGGCCGCCATGCAGGAAAGCTACCAGTTGCTTTCGGATCACTGCTTCAAAGTCCTTGCAAGGGCCGTGGGTGCAGAACACGAGGAAATCTTTGCGCGCAGCGATGGGTACATGACAGCGTGGATGCTTTACCAGCTCATGGGGGATACGGAAGCTGCAAAGGCCTTTGCAGGAGAGGATGCGGAGATCCTACATAACATCAATTGGCAGGACGTGGAGAAAAATCAATGAGCATAATGAAACTCAGAAAAAAACACAGAGTAGTAAAAGTTATTGGGATGGCTGTTTGCGTTGTGGTGGTTTTAACGGCCGGCTTGTTCTTCCGTCTGATGACGGATACACAAATCATTGTAGGAGTAATTCAAAATCTGTCACAAGGAATTGTGAATACAAAGAACCTCTATGAGCCCCTGCGGGATCCGGTCAAGGCAACAAAAGACAACGGACAGTTTATTATTACCGAAATCCGTTACGCAGAGGAGTATCCGAATAGTTTTTTGGATATTACCTACCCCGATAAAAATCTTGAGACCGATCGTCCGACCTTTATTTACTTTCACGGCGGAGGATTTTTTGGCGGCAGCAAGTGTGACGGGGACCCCCTGGCTGAGGGAGATGCCACTGCGCTGCTGGACGATATTTGCGCGGAAGGGTTTAACCTTGTAAATATCGACTACGCTCTGGTTCCAGAGTACCACTTTCCGACACCGGTTCTACAAGCAAATGAGGCCTTCCGTTTTCTAATGGATCACGCCGAAGAATACCATCTGGATATGGATCGTGTGGTGATTATGGGGTCTTCCGCAGGGGCGATTATTACAAGCCAGCTGGGGAGCGTCCTGACAAATCCGGAATATGCCGCCTTGCTTGGGATTAATCCTGCTTTGGAACCGGGACAGGTGAAAGCGCTGGTTATCGATGATGCGCCGTTGGACTACGAGCAATTCTCGCTGGGTACAAAGTTGTTGGTCGGAAACTATGTAAAGGGCTCCATCTTCCTGAGCAAAGAAGAAATCAAAAAATACAACAATATCTTGTCGGTAACAGAAGACTATATCACCTGCGTCCTGCTCGGGGGCGAGTATTATGCCGACATGCGCAAACTCCATGATACGCTTAAAGAAGCCAGTGTAAAACATATTCTAATCGACCCGTTGGCAGAACGCAGTATACCGGTGCCGCACTGTTTTGTCTCAGGGGAAAGAACCGATGGGGTTGCAAAAGATGCATTTGACCGAATGATGACTTTCCTGAAGCAAGAAACAATTCAATCATAATCTGCCAGGCTTTCCATCATTGGGCCCAACCTTGAGCAAACTTCCAATATAAAAGCTGAAGGAGGAATGCCATTGACCCAACCGAAAACCGACCTTGCCTACCTCCGCAACGAAAAAACCAAAGCAGAGCAAAAGCTGCGCTCTTGCCAGCACCGAGAGAAGATTCTTGAACGCCAGATGTCAGAGCTGAACCGGAGAGAGCGTGTGCATCGTCTTTGCACCCGTGCCGGAATGCTGGAAAGCTTTCTGGTCTGTCCGGGAGAACTGACCGACGATCAGGTGATGGAACTTCTGAAAATCTCGTTCCGTCAGCCGGAAGTCGTGCTGGCACGTGCAAAGATGGTGCATGACGTTCACGAACGCAGCAACGTCCAAAACCCTTTAGAATAAAGGGCGCAATTATACACCGTTCCGGTGAAATTGCGGTCTTGCAGACGGCTCGATGAAATCGAAGCTGGCGTTTGTGCGCCAGCCCGATTCCATCCCAAGGAAAACTGCATTTTCCTTGCGCTGCTTTGCAGCTGTCCTTTTGCCCGCTACCATATAAAACACGCATAGAAAAAGCCGATTGGAAATAGCAACGTTTCCAATCGGCTTATCTTTTTGTTAGGCAGATTTCTTTTCAGCTAATGCCCGGACTTCCTCAATTGAAAGGTCGGTGTACTTTGCCACCTTTTCACAAGGCACACCATCTGCCAACATTGCCAATGCGTGTTTGACCGATGTTTCATGCTCGGTTTCATCCCGCATCTTTTCCATAGCTCTGCACATAGCTGCCACTCCCTTCGTATCTTCTTTAAAATAACGAACTCTCTGCGCCAAAATGGAATAATTCATATCCTTCGAGTTGGTACAGAAAAAGTCATGCATTAGTTTTCCCAATGCAGTTTCGTCCTTGATTTGTGAGTTCACATAAACGATGTGAGCCTGATCGTTGAAAAACGTTCCCGTTTCCCGGACTGTACGGTCAACATGATAAATTGGAAGACCTGCCTTTAATACGTCATTTTCGGTGATAAAGATAACGTATGTTTCGTTCAGCGCATCGTAATCATCGCCCGCATCAGTCAGGTTTGCATCCAACAGACTACTGTTATACCGTGCACGTTTTTCACTCGCACCACGGTCACTGCGCTGCACCTCAATATTATATGCACGGTTTTCCCGATCTACCGCCAAAATATCCAAACGAACGGAACGGCCTTGCAGGTTTTTAATGCTGTACTGGCCGTGAACCTCTTTGACGGTCAAGTCATCACGTTTCAAGATGATCTGCAAAAGGAACTCAGCACAAGCACGTTCTTCAAACACCGCAGCCATGAAATCATCATCAATCAGACGTAGCCCACGCAACCGCTGCAAATCTTCTTCATGTTTCCGTTCAAAATCCAGTTCCTGTTGTGATTTTCTTTCCGACATTGGCTCACCAGCTTTCTGCTTACTTATCCAAAATAATAGTACCATAATTCCGTGATTTTTACAAGAGAACGATTCAAATGTCATCAGGGGGTGATGCCTATTCCGTGTCCGCATTTCAAAATCACCATCGTCAAGCGCAGCCAAGGGCAGTCCGCTGTTGCCGGGGCCGCTTACCAAAGCGGCGAACGGCTGTTCAGCGAGTACGACCAGAGAACAAAATTCTACAACAAGAAGAAAGAGCTTGTCCACGCTGAGATCATGCTGCCATCCTATGCGCCGCCCGGATATGCAGACCGGGCGACCCTCTGGAACGCCGTAGAAGCTGTGGAGAACCAGTGGAACTCCCAGCTTGCCCGGCGCATCGTGCTGGCGTTCCCGGTGGAGGTGCCGAAGGAGCAGTATTTGTCCATGATAAAAGAGTTTTGTCAGGAGCAGTTTGTTTCCAAAGGGATGATTGCCGACTTTGCCATCCACGACAAGGGAGATGGAAACCCACACGCTCACATTCTGCTGACGCTCCGGGCAATGGACGAACACGGCAAGTGGCTCCCGAAAGCCCGAAAGGTCTACGACCTTGACGAGAATGGCGAGCGCATCCAGCTCCCTTCTGGGAACTGGAAGTGCCACAAGGAAAACACGGTGGACTGGAACGACCAGAAGTACGCCGAGGTCTGGCGGCACAGCTGGGAGACCATCACCAACCGCTATCTGGAAGCGGCTGGCAGACCGGAGCGTGTTGA
>OHTD01000473.1_pt1 | contig 21363 bp, 24 predicted proteins | sample 1578871 | NCBI WGS metagenome assembly OHTD01 (sample SAMEA3879574, study PRJEB24766) | human gut metagenome | biome: human-associated habitat; feature: feces | place: USA | collected 1985/1987 | reverse complement strand
GCATCATTTTTATATCTGGATTTTCTATTGTAAAATATAATATATATAATATTATGGTATGGATAAAATTCATGAGTAATATTTCTGGTTTTATAAATTGTATAATAGTAGCAATTGTTGATAAAATTATTAAAGTTAGTAATGGGAGATATTTCTTTATTAATCTTTTTTCGAATGTGGTAACCACTTTAATTATCCCTAATATTATGTATACAAAAGATACTCCATAAACCAAATAAACAGCATATCCTGTAGGAATACTCAAGTTTAATTTATTTAAGTAATTGACTTTTAACATTAAAATTATAATTGATAATATTGGGATTGTAAATTTATATAATGTATTCAGTTTTATTCTATCTGAAATGATATTTACATACATTGAAAAATATGATGTCCAAAATACGTAATATATCAATATAAGTTTTGTACTTATTACAAATATAATATCATTTTTATTTAATCCTATTTTTAACAAATAATAATTTATTATTTCCAAAATAGTTCCAGTAAATGTACATAGCAAAATTTTTGAAAATATCTTAGTTTCCGGATGATTTATTCTCTTCTTAGAATAGAAAACAAATAAAAGCAAGAATACATATATTAAACTACTTATTGTAAAAACTACATTCATATTACACCTACCTTAAAATAGTATATCATTTTTTTGGAAATTAAAAAAGTAGGTAATTTACCTACTTTTCAAAAATAGTTTTGTTGAATATAAGTTTTTTTCTTTTTGGTTGTTCTTCTACAGATAATTTGTCATATATTTCTTTCAGTTCCTTAATTTTTGCTTTCATCATTAAATTTCTTGGAATCTCAGATAATTCTATATAGTGTGTTGGCATATGGAAATCATCTAGTTGAGATAATATCTTTCCTTTTAATTCTAAATTGATATTATTTTTCATTTCTTGTGTTAAATAATCTTCATAAACAATGAAACATGCCGGAGTTTCTTTTTCTTTTTTATTAGAAACACCTATTATTGCACAATCTTTTACTCCTTGTACGCTTTTTACAATATTTTCTATTTTTGGAGCCCATACTTTATGTCCATCTCTTACTATTAAACCATACTTTCTTCCTAAACAAAAACTATGTCCTGCAGGATCCATATACCCTAAATCTCCTGTATGATACCATTTTGTTCCGTCTGAGTGTGTTATTATTGTTTCTTCAGTACTTTTTTTATTGTTGTAATATCCTCTAAACACATTAGGATTGTTTGCATTGTAACAAATTTCTCCCGCTTCATAATACATAACTCCTCTGTTATAATTTTCATCTTGGATGTTTCTTTCATTATTTTCTTCGTCAAATTTAAATATAGCCATTTCGTTGCCTGGGAATACAACTCCAACAGAACCTTCATAATATGTATCTTTATTTTTCAAAACACCATTAGGATTTAATCCTGGTCCACATGTTTCTGAAGTTCCTAATGCATTTTCAATTACACTATTTGAACCACATTTTTTTAAAATTTTGTTTGCTCTTTTTTCAAGATTTAATTCAAGCAAATCTCCCCCTGATATGAAGTGTTTTTTCTTAGATAAATCAATTTTTACCCCTTTTTTATCCATATTTTCTATGTAATCACAAATTCTTTGTATTAATAAAGGTCCAACTAATACAACTGTGCTTTCATCTTTCAATATTTCTTCTGCACATTTTTTAGGATTAAACAGTGGACTAAGAGATGTTGTCACTTGCCAAACTGCTGCTAAAACTATATCATACCAAAAATAAGAACTAGAAGGTGGCATTGGATTAAATAGTGAATCTGTTTTGTCTATATCGAATTTTGAATATAATTGTTTATAAACAGAACTCAAGCAATTTTCATTAGTTATTTCTACGCCTTTAGATTCACCGGTAGAACCGCTTGTAGGAAAGATAGCTGCAATTTCATCTTTTCTAAAGGGTTCTTCAAAATCATAAATATTTAATTTTTCAGCATTTAATTTTGATAATAACTCATCAAAACTTCTCCATTTAGAATTTTTATCCATTTTTATTTTTAGTAGAGATATTTTTTCTAATAATTTCAATAATACTTTTTGCGATTTAGATGCAAATGGTATAGAATCAGCAATTGGTAAATACATTACATTATCTACTTTTATATCCTTTAATTTGGAATAGGATAAATCCAATGTAACTAAACATTTGGAATTAGATTCTTTTACACATTTTTCTATTGTTTCTTTATTGCTAATTGGATCTAACGGTCTTACTATCGCACCTATTAAATTGGCTGCAAAGAATACATATATTGCCTCTATTACAGAGGGTGTGCACATAACTATTATATCTTTACTTCCTACATTACAATTATTTTTAAGTATAGATGCATATTTTAATATATAATCTGATAATTCACCATATGTAACCGTTTTTCCACTCCTATATGCAATAACATTTTTTACCTCATTTGCTTTTTCTATCACTACACTAGCTATTCTTTTGTTTGGAAATGTAGAATTTAGTGTTTTTTCATCAAAAAATTGGCGATATGGTTTATCCTGTTTAGCATAACCCGACAATTCAAATCCAAGTTTATTTTCAGTTTCATCTATTATTTTTATTATTTCTTCTTTTGATATTGGTCTAGCAAAATTTTGTTGTGCCTGTTTAAAAATATTTTCAATTATTTCTTCTTTCATTATAAACAACCCCCTTAACAAATGATTGCTATTTTAGCACATTTGTACGTATTTGTCAAAATTAGGAATTTAGGGATTTAGTAATTTAGTAATTAATATGTAAAATTTTTGCTTAAAAATCACACCGTGTACACTTTTTATAATTTGTGTGTGAACTTTTAATAAAATTAGTTTTTGAATTCTAAGTTTTTTATTTTTAAAATATCTATTCCATATATTTCCATATATATACTAGTAACGTCCATTGTAGTAATTTTGCTAGAATCTATTTCTAATTTTGCTATAATCTTTTTAACTTCCTCTTCACTTTTTCCCTCAATTTCAGCATATGTAGGAATTAATGGCCAAGAATCTATATCTATGTTGACATCATCTAATAAGTATTTTATTCTTTTGTTTTCTTGGTAATTTCTTGCAACATATCCAAGTTCTTTTAAGATATTGTTAGTATTTTCGAAATCAGAAACTTCTATTTCAATTTCATTAGTTCCTCCTATTTCATTTTTATTTATTACTTCTTTTATAGCAAGTGTGGTTTTAATCCCATTAGTTCTTAATCTAATCCATTTATTTTCATTAATTGGATTAAACTCATATACATATCTTTTTTGAAAATATTCTCCTATCTTTTTAGCACCCATATTTTCTAATTTTGAAATGAATTTAGTGTCTATTTCAAGTATAGTACATTCGTATTCTTTATGCATAATTACCTCCTTTTGTTTCATTATATCAAATCAAATATATGATTGTTAATTGTTTTCTTATTTTTATCCATTAAAAAACAATAACTAAATGTTATTATTTTTTCAAACCATTTTGGTATATCATAAGAATTTCATATAAATTAGTTGGGAGTGATATTATGTATTTCATCAAATTATTATACATATCTACTAAACTATTTTCTTCTTTATTAAAGCATTCATAATAAATATATTTTAATTTATCAAAATCATTATTTTTATAAATATTTGATATCTCTCTTTTCATAAAATTTAATTTTTGTTCTTCAGATCTGGTAGTTAAACTAAATTCACTTTTATTTAATATTTGATATTTAATATCTACTGGTTTAACTTTTTTCATAATTTCAATTATGTCCAATGCTTCTTCTATTAATAAATCACTTTTCATTATGGATATTCCTTTATAATTAAATTCTACTGCTACAACTGTTGAATTAGAGCAGAAAAGACATGCATATTCTACATTTTTTACGCTTCTGTTTGTATAAACTTCACAAGTATTGTGCAGTTGTTTTACTAATTCTGAATCTATCATTATTTGATTTTTAATAATATCTTTTATTGTATCTTTCGATACTTTTATAACTTCTATCTTTTTTACATAATCGAAATAATCATTATCCTCCCATTCATAAAATTCATATAATCTTTCATTGTAATTTAACAATATATCATAAATATATTTCACTTTTTCCTCCTATATATAGATAAATATATTAAAAGAATGCCAATTATTAGAGAAAGACATTCAAATCTTCTAATAATAAAATTAACATATTCTAAAAAAGTATACCCATTAACTAATAAATTTAGATAAAGAATTATATTTGTTAGTCCAATAACTGTCAAAGTTATTCCAAGTAGAAATAGAATACCACGTAAAAACATATAACCACCTAATAAATTTTATTTATTAATTTCTATTTTTATTATATAATTTATTAGAGGTGATAAATGTGAAATTATTTATGTATTTAATTTTAGGCTTTATTCAGGGGTTTACAGAACCAATACCGGTTTCTTCTAGTGGGCATTTAGTAATATTTAATTCTATTCTTAATGTAGAGGCATTTAAGGATTTGAATTTTGAAATAATTACTAATTTTGGTAGTTTTATAGCAATTGTATATTTTTATAGAAAGGAAATTATAAGTATTATTAAAGATTTCTTTATGTATATAAAAACAAAAGAAAATAAGTATTATGAAAACTTTAGATATGCACTTCTTATAATTGTTGCTACAATACCGGCTGGTATATTTGGATTATTGTTAAAAGATACTATTGAAAGAATTACATCTGTAAAAATTGTTGGAGTATCACTTCTTATAACTGCTGTTCTTATATTGTTAGTAAGTAATATTAAGGGTACAAAAGAAAAAAAAGACATTACATTTGTTGATGCATTGATTATTGGGTTATTTCAAGTAATTGCGTTATTTCCTGGTATAAGTAGAAGTGGTTCTACATTAGTGGGTGGAATGAGTAGAGATTTAAAAAGAGATACTGCATTCAAATTTAGTTTTATGTTATATTTGCCTATTAGTATGGCAACAATGGTATTAAGTGTTAAAGATTTAGTTACTAGTAGTAATGCCGATTCTTTATTTCTACCATACACGCTTGGAATGTTTGTATCTATGGTTGTTACATATTTTTCAATAAAATGGTTTAAGAAAGTAATGGAAAATGGAAAACTTGCATACTTTGCTTATTATTGTATTATAATGGGAATAATAACTATTTTATTTTTAAAATAAGAAAAGTCAGAAAAGTTTATTTCCGGCTTTTTTCTTAGCTAAAACTTATATTGTCACTATATTGATACATATATTTAATATCACTATAACTAACTGAATTTTTATCTTTTATTGGTATTGTTATAGTTATATATTTATTTACTCCATCAGGAATATCACCTGATTCATATGAATTAAACATTAAATCAGAATAAAACATATAACTATTAGGTAAAGTTTCTGTTGTATTTCCATAAGTAAAAGTTCTTTTACTTTTATTTATGCTTAATCTAATAATTTCATTACCTTCATATGTAATATCATAGCAATTTGTTCCACAAGATACAAAACTAGTTATCTTTTTTTCTTCAAAATCTTTTTGTAATGTATTACTTAATACAGATGCGAAAGTAAGATACTCATTATATGAAATATTTTTTATTTGCTTTTGTGAAAGAGATAATACTGTTTTAAATAAAGATAACGATACAAATGTTATTAATATAAAACATACTAACAATTCTATTAAAGTAAATCCATTTTTTTTCACATTATCACCTACTGTAAAAAGTATACAATTTTAATATAAAAATTTCAATAAAAAATAGAATTTTAAAATTTTCTATGCATTTAATTTATTTTGTTTAGTAACAACAAATATTTTTATTAGGCACTTGCTTTTAATATATATGGATCACTACTTGTTCCATTTCCACGTTCTATTAAGACATTGGATTTTAGATATATGGTGGAAAAAAATAAGCGATTCATGTATGCAAGTGAATTGACATTAGTAAATCCATCTCCATATATTTGCCATACAACAGCAGTAGACCCAACTTTAGGAGATAAATACCATATAAAGTTTCCCCAACCACTTCCCTTGTGCAACCAATTATTTTTATTACATTCACCTGTTGCCATATTTGTTTCACATACACTATTCTCACTTGCATATGCCCAGTCTGTTACATATGGTAGTGCTACATATCCTGTCCACTCTGTTGTTCTTATTACTGTATCATTACAATAATCACCACTAGTACATATCTTACCTGTTTTCGTTCCTCTTTCATCACTATAAAACGAAAGTGTATCTGTTACCTTACTTTCAATTGCTCCTGTGTTCCATATATGATTATCTATTAAACTTTTTGATGTTTCATTTATTGTTAGGAAATTACCCTTACTATCTTTTGGACATATCGTTGTTGCGTTCTTTCTTCCTATATAACACGTCACTGTTGTATCTCCACCATAATACATCTTATTTAAATATACTTGTAGATCTGCACCAGCATATTCATTTCCATCTGCATCTGTACTTTCTCCCCACTGATTTATTCCTGCACCACCATTTATTGATTCATCACTAGTATCCCATGATAAATTACCTAAACTATCTTTTCTTATTAATTTAACGTTATTTTCAAATACTCCTATTATTCTCTATAACTCATTATTAAAACTTACATAGTTATTTGGATTGCTTCCATAATATCTTACATTTTGATCTTTTGTATTATCTATTTTTAAATTATATGAATCTCCATAATATTCATATAATCCATTTATATATTCTACTGCTGTTATTCCATATTTTGGTGATTCTAATTTTATTACTTCTGCACTTGTTTTAGTCGCTTCTATTACTTTTAATCCTTTAAATAAATCTTTCCCAGTGTTCTTTTGCTGATTTTGATACACAATTATAATATTTATGAAGTTGATCATTTATTAATTTTGCTTTTTTATTTAGTGGAGTATCATCATTGTAATATGGCCTTGTTGATGTTCTAGTCATCATATCCGAAAACAAAACTGCTCTATCCTCTAAATAACTTTGCCTTGAATAAGAAGATAAGAAATATGCTTCATTTGGATTTGAAAAATTATAATCATAAGTGCTATCATTAGAGCCATAACTAAATCCTTCTGGATTATAGGATTTCATTATTTCTGCTAAATTTAATGTCGGATCTTTTTGTCTCATATAAATATCTATATAGTGCATTAACTCATGGTGAAGGGTATATTCAAATAAATTAGTACCAGCTGTTCCGATAGTTACTGTAATATTACTTTGATTCATTCCATCTGTCATCCCAGAATGACCACCATCTATTTTATTTACCATATAGATTCTAAGAGATACATTATTATCTTTCATTTCTTTAAAGAAACCATTTGGATATTTTTTTAATGTAGATTCAACTTCTTTCAAATACCTATTTATCTCATTATCATCATTTAGTTTTTCAGTATTTATAGATCCACCAATTAAGTAATTTCCATTTTCATCCTTATATACGATTTTAACTGAATATTTATTTTCTAATTTTTTTCTATATTCGTCATTTATTTCAGCTTGTGTTTTTGGTTCTGGTATTGGTTCTGGTTCTTTTGGAGGATTAGGTTTATTTTCCTCTGGTTTTGTTGTTCCACCATTTTGACCTTTACTTTCATTATTGTTTTCTTTATTATTAGTAATGTTATTTTTATTTACATTATTGTTTTCATTTGAATTATTTTTATCGTTATTATTTGTATTATCATTTTTATTTGATTCTTCTTTTTTTGATTGCTCTTCCTTTTTATTTTCTTCTTTATTATCTGTAACTTGTTCTTCTTTTTCAAGTTGTTCTTTACTTATTTCTTTTTTAATATAATCAATTTTAAATATATCTAAATCTGATATTTTAACCCTTCCTTCTTTTAAAGCAGTTGTAATATTTTCACTAAAATGATTTGGACTATAATTTACTTTTATGTATTCACTTCTCATACAACTTAAAAAATAAATATATTCATCATCCCTGTATATTTCTTCTAGAGCTTCAGCACATGTAAAATCTTTGATATTCTTACTTTCATCTATTATTTCAAAAGTTGTTTCTTTTAAAGGACAAGAAAATTTTTCCCATTTTAAAACTGTTTTTCTTTTTTTACCTATGCAATTATAGGTATATGTAATTAGTCCTTTATCTTTATAATAAAGTGTCCCTCCATCAAAGTGTTCCCTTATCTTTAATACTGGACTATTTTGAAATATGAGTGCTTGTGATATATCAATAATTATTAAGATAATTATTGAAAATACTGCTATTAATATATATTTTTTATACTTATTCCACATATTTACACCCCTATCTAAATAAATATCCTTTGTTTTATTTCATCCATAAATTTTCTATTATAAGAAATTATAAATAGAATTAATCCTATAATTGTTATTGGTAATATAGCATATATTGACCAATTAATAATAATTTTCTCATATTTAAACATATCAACACACATCTCTATTGTTAAAAGAATTACTGATATAAATGAAAATGCAACGGAAAATCTTCTTAATAAATTAAATTTTTTCTTACTTAATACAAATGCACAAAGTACGATATAAATCCAAATTATAAATATAAATGGACAAACTAAATAATAAAACCAATGTAACCCTTTATTTAAATATGCTATTACATATATTAATGTTTCAGTTGCGAATAAATCAATTAATAATGGAATAAATTTATTTTTAAATAATATAAATGATAGTTTAGAATCTAAAAACAAAATAGATACAATTACATAAATACTCCATGTAATATTACCTGTAAATATCAAATCACATAAAACTGTAATAATAGCTGCACATATTAATACAACTGTTATTAACTCGCATAAGTATTTTTTATTTATTTCTTTATGTTTTTCAACTGCTTGACTATATGCCGGAGTAAACTTATCTTTTAAGTTATTTGGATTTATTACTTTTGTATTACACAAAGGACAAACTTTTTCAGATTGTTTTAATTTAACTCCACAATTAACGCAATAACTCATCATAACCTCCTATTACTTTCTATTAAAACTGGTACTCCCATTTCAACTAATGTAGTAAATAATATTCGTTCAAATTCAGCTTCTTTTATTTTTCTAGTTATAGTTATATATAAATTACCATTATATCCAACCATTGCTGATGATGCAGGTTTTCCTCTTGATTTTCCTATTGCAATTCCCATTTCTAAAACATATTTTTCTACTTCTTTGGGTAATACAATATTACCCAAATTAGATAAGGTATTAGAACAATATCTATCCCCCATCATTTTTTCGGTAAATGACATTATATGCTTTTTTATAAACATTGGTAGTAGTCTTATGAAATAATTTCTTGCTATTTTTACATTAGCGCTTATTTTAGCATTTAACATTTTTTCAGTTAAGTTAAGTTCCAAAGTGTTTTTAACTATTTTTATTATTTCTTCTAAAGAGTAATTACCATATATAGTATCTATCCCAACATTTACATAAGAAGAAAAATTTCTCATTGTACTACTTTTATAATAATTTCTTAAATTAACTGGTATTGATATTTTTATTGGTTTATTATTCTTTTTATGTTCTCTATTATATAATTCTTGTATAGATAGAATGTATAATGATGCTAATAAACAGGTTATAGTGCAGTTATACTTTTTAGTTATTTTTTTAAGAGCATTTATCTTAATAATACCAGTAATAACATTTAAATCATTATTACTAATAAGAGTTCCTTTATAATGATATGCTGGTCTTTCATGCACTAACTTCCCAACTTTTCTAGCATACTTTTTAAAGTCATCACTATATTCTTCTCTACTAACTTTTGCATTTGGATTTAAAACATAATTATTATACGTAATTTTTGCATTATATTTTAATTTAATATATTCTCCTACTAATGTAGATATAAATATAATTGCTCCAGTTCCATCAGTTAATGCGTGAAAAAATTCAACTGCAATTCTATTTTCATAATATCTAACTCTAAATAGATAATTTCTATGATTTTTAAATTTTATTCTAAACATAGGATTATTATAATCTTGTTCTATTATGGGGTTATCTTTTATTCTTTTAAAATAACACCAAAAAAGTCCTTGCTTTAACTTATACTTAAAAGTTGGAAATCTATCTATTACATTGTTTAATGCATATTGTAAAACATCTTTGTCTATTTTATCTTTTAAAGTCATGCTAACACGAAACATAGCAGCATATTTTCTTGATAATGTTGACGGATAAATAGTTGCCGCATTGTCTAGTTTTAACCAATTTGGTGCTTTTTCTTTCATTTTAAGCATCTCCCCATATTCTTACAATAAAAGAAAGCATTACTTATATAGCATCACTTATATAGTATCAGAAATGCTTTCTTCTTTTGTATTATTTATTTAACTTCAAATTCTACTGCTGAATGTACTATTTCAGTATCTTCGCTTGAATTTTCCTCATTAAATGATTTAACAATTCTGTATTTTCCCTTTGTCAAAGATTCTCTAAACATTCCGTCTATTTCAGTTGTAATTGTTTCCTCACCCTTAATCACATGAAGAATTAAGTTAAATGATGGTTCTTCTGTCCATTTTACTTCATACCACTTACCATCTTTTTCCATTTCTACATAAAAATCTTCTTCATACTCATAAGTTTTCTTAGTCATATTTTTGATAATCAATTTAATTTTGTTATTCATCATATTTTCTGACTTCATTTCGTCATTTTTTATTTCCAACATTATTTTGTTGTTTGTAACATTATATTTTGACATTTCACCAATAGTATAGACTCTAGATAAATACATCATTAAATCTTCGTATTCTTTTTTACTTAATTTGAATATTCCATTGTATGGTTGTTCAAGATAATACATATCATCTTTCATATAAATATTCATTATATTCTTTTCATCAACACCTATAATGAAAGAAATTTTTATAAGTTTTTTAACATCATTTGGTGTATCTGTTACACTTTTTTTCATAGACTTTTTATTTTCTATTATTTTGTATATCTTTTCTATTTCTTTTTTATCGTTAATAGTAACAGCTCTATTATCTTCCTTTATTAAAACTTCTTCAACTTCTCCCATTTTAGGAAGATTAATTTTTTTATTATTCGATAGAACATATACTACCTCACACATTATAGCTGCAAGTGCTATTATAACAATAAGTTTAATTATTTCTTTTTTTCAATTTTCAGTTTTTTCCTCCAATTTAGTTATCTTTTTTAAAAACTGTTATTTTTTCATATCCACCTAAATCAATAACATTTTTAAAACCATTTTTATTTAATTTAATCATTGCATTGTGGCTTCTTCTTCCACTTCTACAATAAACAAAAATATATTTGTTTTTGTCAAGTTTATTAAGATTTTTTTCTAATTCTTCTTCTGGTATATTTATTGCATCAACCAAATGACCCGAATCAAATTCTTCTTTAGTTCTAACATCTACAATAGTGTAGTTGTTTTCAGCAATTATTTTTTTGATGTTTTCCTCTTTTGTTTCTTTAGACCACTGCCAAATATTTCCCTTAAACATTGCTTTAAAAGTCTTTTTGGAAATTGTATATTGGACTAGATCCTCTGACTTTTGGTTAAGATCATATTCATATCTAACAGTAAAACCTAAACTATGTATTTCTTCAATATATATATTTTTGTTATTGTTCTTTATTTCTTCAACTTTTAATTTAACAAGTGGCTTATCATACAAATTAAGTTCTAACCTTATACATTCCTCAACAAAGAATACTAGAAATACGAATACTATTATTGTAAAAATTTGTAGCATTCTATAAATAAACTTCACATATTTCCTCCTTTCTTTTCTTGCAATATATCCTCTTGTTATATATATAATACCACATTTTTCCGTTTTCGGTAGATTTTTTAAATTTTTTCTCTCACTTTACAAAAAAACAAGCCATTTTTGACTTGTTTAAAAGCATTTAATTTATTTTGTCTTTTATGGCTGTGCTAAGTTTAAAGTTTACTGATTTTGAAGCTTTAATTTTTATTTTTTCACCAGTTAAAGGATTCCTGCCATCTCTAGCAGCTCTTTCAGTAATTTTAAATGTTCCAAATCCCGCAACCGAAACTTTTTCTCCTTTAGCTAATTCATCTTTAAAAATTTCAAAAGTAGCGTTAAATACTTTTTCACATTCATTTTTTGTTAAACCTGTTTTAGTAGCTAAATCTTCTATCATTTCAAATTTTTTCATTCTTTCTACCATCATTCTATAACAAATTCATATTTATTTAACAAAAAAATTGTAATTTATTTGATTAAATGTGCTGTAATAATTGTATAACTATAAGAGTTAATAGTTATTTTAATATTATCAATTTCACAATACCAATTTTTACCCTGCTTATAAATATTACAATTCTTATCTAATATTTTATTTTTACAAAATTTAACTACATCATTAGTATTCAATTTCAGATTCTTTTTAATTCTATCAGCACCCATTTCAGTAGTATGAATTTTGTCTATACTAGATGATAATATGTCTTTATTCAAAAATATCATCTCACTTTCAAATTTTAATTTGCTTATTTGTCTATTATTGTATTCAATGAGTTTTTATCAATATTTGTTAGTTCATAACTCTTTCCGTTTATTTCAATAGTAAAATAATGTTCTGGATTGTATAAAATTTTTGCAATACTATCGTTATTAATATCCAATAATTCCAATTCATATTTAGGTGATGGTAATGTTATAGCACCTGTCCATACTTCAGAATTATTTATCACTGATAAAAATACATTTATTTTCTGTTCTTCTGTAATTGATTGTTTTCCTTTAATCTTTATTGTTTTCGTTTTTGATACAGTATCCTTTATTATATTTGGCAATTCAAGTGTTCCTTGTTTTTGTAATGTAAATGTACCAAAATTATTATCACAATACATAACTGCAATTAAATCTTTTTCTTCGCCTAATTTACAAGTTATTTTATTATTTATGCCATCATTCGATACTAATACTATTTCATTATTTTTATTAATTGTAAATTCTCCTTTTATTTCCCTATCGTTATTGAAAAAAGCAAATTTATTTTTTCCAGTTCCGTGAAAATTAATAAAGGAATCTTTAATATACTTGTATTCTCCTTCACTGTCTATTTTAGTTAATATCCAAGCAGTTTCAGTTGTTTTTAATAATTCTATAGTATCACCACACATACAACCTTCACAACACTCAACATTATTTTTATATGATTTTTTATCATCATCATTATTTTCTTTGATGCACCCCGTTAAACCCAAAACCATAACCCCACATAGTAAAATGGCAAATAATGTCTTTTTCATAATCTATCCTCCATTTCAACAAATTACTATTTGTCTTTCAATATATATTATAACTTTTAAAACCTATTTTTATTATTATATATGTAATACATTGGTTCAACTCTATTAAACTTTAATTTCGGGATCAATGCTGTAAGTACGGAAATTGCTTTTCTTTGATCTAATGGTTTTTCTAAATAACCATCAAAACCAATTACATTTATAAAATATTTGGTTTCGTTTCTTTCAACCGTTAATATAATTACCTTTATAGCTTTTTTATTTTTTTTACTGCTTTTAAAACTTCTTCTCCACTACCATTATTTGAATAAGTATTATTTGTGATAATTACATTATATTTATCTGGATTATCCATAAACTCTTGAATTAATGCTTCACAACTAGGAACAATAGTTGTTTTGCAACCAATACTTTCTAAGATGGAATTTGATATAATTGCCATTTGCTCATAATAATCGCAAAGTAACACTGACACTTTTTTACTTGGTTTATACTTATGTAAGTTATCAATTTTTTCTTTACTTTTTTCATGTACTGTTTTATTATAAAAATACGAACTGATTTTATTCTCATTATATTTATTATTACTTGAAACAATTTCGTTTTGATTCATAGTTGTCACCATATTTTGTACCAAAAGTTAGATCTTTAAATAGTTGTTTAAAAGCGAAAAACATAAGATCTAATACAAGAAATATTATACTTTTTTTACCGAAAATGTCAACCGATTTCAATAAATTTTCTACCGATTTCAGTAAACATTATATCAATACTTTAAATATTTTTCTCGTTTTCAGAAAAATTTATTGAAATCAAGAGATTTTTTTATTGTTTTTTTGATATAATTACACATAGACAAAGTAGGCCATAATATGTCTTTTACGCAGGCAATAATCAATAGAATACTTGAACTATGTGAAAAGAACCATATTACTCCAAATAAGTTATCAGAACTTTCCACTGTACCGGTAGCAACACTATTTGCGTTACTAAATGATAAAGTAGAAAATCCTAGTTCCAGAAACATATATAAAATGTGTAAGGTTTTTGGGATAACTATGGCAGAGTTTTATGATACTGATATATTTAATCAAATGAATTTTACAAAATAATTATTTATATCGCAACCAAAATGGTTGTTTTCTTTTTACATAATTTTTTTATTTTTTTAAACATTTTCTACCGATTTCAGTAAATACTGTGATATAATTTAATTGTGGAGGAAATACGGGCGCTTAAGTTATAAAGATGGATATATCAACAAAACCCCAACCTATTTTCCTCTGAATCCCAATTTATGTTTTTCATTTAATCTACACACTCCTTTCTGAAAATGAGGCAACAATGCCTCATTTTGTTTTGCAAAAAAAGAAGAGACTCTTAAGTAATTAAGCTATTTAAAATACTTAATACTAAAAGTAGTTCCTTCACCTTTTAAAGAATTCACGATAACTCTTCCATTATCCTTTTCTATTATTGCTTTTGCTAAAGATAATCCTATCCCATTACTATCACTACTAGAGTTTTTTCCTTTATAAAATCTTTTAAAAATGTTTATTGTTTCATCCTCGCTCATACCTTTTCCAAAATCTTTTATTTTTATCTGGGTGTAAGTGTTATTTTTATCAACTTCAACAATAATTATACTGTCGTTAAAAGAGTAATCCACAGCATTTTTTAAAATATTTGTTAATGCTTCTACCTGCCATCTATAATCACAATATATTTTATTCTTACTTCTATCTTTAACAACAATTTTTATATTTTTTAAATCACACAAATTTTCAATGTTTTCAATGCTTGAATTAATGATTTTTTTAACTGGTATTTCTTTTCTTATAAATGTAATCGTATTAGATTCAAACATTGATAATTTAAGTATTGATTGAATTAGAAATGATATTTTAGAAATATCCTTTTTTACTTTCTTAATGAATTCTGGTTTAATTTCAATATCATTTTCTAAATCATCAATAATATTATCTAACATTATAATTGATGATGTTAAAGGAGTTTTTAGTTGATGTGAAATATCTTGTAATGATTTTTTTAAATTAATCTTATCTTGATTCCCTTTTTCCGTATTTTCTTTCAACATAACCGTTGTCTTATATATTTCATGTTTTAATATTGACAGTTTATCTTCTGATACATCATTGATATCAATTTCATAATTTTTTTGATTAATTTTTTCTAAGCATTTTATTATTTTTTCTATTTCATTATCTCTTTTAAAATAATATCTTACAAACAAATAAATCAAAATCATAAATGATAACAATAATATAAATATTTTTAATATATTAAATTTAATATATACTTCATTGTTTTGATTTATATATGAATCTTTATTAATGTCATAACCATATTCATTAAATACATTATCTTTATTATTTGAATTTAGTATTTCTATTATTTCTTCTTTTCCTATTTCAGGGTATTTTTCTTGTATTTTTGCTACAATTCCATTTATTTTTTGATTTGTATTATATTTATATTTATTATATTCAACCTTATTAACTAAACAAAGTAGTATTATAAAGAACATAATTGCACATAAACTCTTCAGCAAATATTTTCTTAAATATACATTGTTACTCATCTATTCTATAACCTATTCCTTTTACAGTAGTGATAATATCTGTTCCAAGCTTTTCTCTTATTCTTTTTAGATATACTGTAACAGTGTGATCATCTACATCATTACCTGTCCAATCCCAAATTCTATCTAATATTGTTGCTCTCTTTACTACTTTGCCAACATGGTTAAATAATAAGTGTATTATTTTTAATTCTAAACTAGATAACTCTATAACTTCATTATCTCTAAAACAAATCATTTTATCAAAATCAAAAGTTATGTTTTTTACTTTAATGCTTTTTGTCAATTTTTTTCTCAAAATTATTTTATCAACTCTTGCTAATAGTTCTTTAGTAGAAAATGGTTTTGTCATATAATCTTCAGCACCCAAATTCAAACCTTTTACTATATCATTTTCATCATCTTTTGCTGTGAGAAATACTACTGGTATTTTCTTTTCTTTAATAACATTTTCATAAAAATCAAAACCATTACCATCAGGAAGAGAAACATCTAAAATAATAAGTGCTGGGGTATTAGTTTGCAAATACTTTTTCGCATCTTCTACATTTGTTAAGAACATTAATTGATGATTATTTTTCTTAAAGGCATATATAAGTCCTGTAGCTATATTTTCATTATCTTCAATTAATAACAAATTCATAGGGTTTTCCTCCTTTACAATCTAATTATACCACGAAAAGAGGATATTTTCTTCATATCCTCCTTAGATAGTTTCTTTTCTTATTGTTTCAATTATATTTTGTTTATTTATTTTTTTAATAGAGTATCTCATAATAGTATAAACTATTATAAATACAAATATTATACTAATAATAATTGCCCCTAATGGTAAATGATATGGTAACTCTAATTTTTCACTATAAGAAGCATGAATTAAGTAAGAACCTAGTATTCCTAAAATACATCCATATATTAATGATTTAGATGAATAAAATAAAACTTCTAAATTAATCATACGATTAAACTCTTTTTTTGTCATACCAACACTTTTTAACATGGCAAACTCATTTTGTCTTAATTGCATATTTGATGTTAATACATTAAATATATTTGTTACTCCAATAAGAGTTATTACCACTATAAATCCATATAGGAATATACTTATAACTATTGAAATGGCTCTATCTCTTTTGGCTTGTTCCTCAAAATTATGAAACACTAATTCTTTATCTATTTCTTTTAATTCTTTGGATACTTCATATGGTTTATTTGCATCAATAACTAATCTAAATGGAGTAAAATTAAATTCATTATAATATTTTTCATTTACTACTATTATACCACCATAATCTACATATCCTTCTAAGCCAACTGGAAGGTTTTTGTTTACAGACATTAACCTAATTGAAACATACTCTTTTATTCCATCCTTGCGATATTCTAAATTCATAGTATCGCCTTTATTATATTTATATCTTCTTACAACTTTTCTTTTGCTATTTGGTCTATTAGTTAATTCAAATTCATCAATTAAAATTCCATCTTCTTTTACTTCTTCATAATTTAAATTTAATTTCTTCACATAATCTTTAAATGTATCATCATCTAATGCTTTTAAATTTATTGAAATTCCTTCAGCTGGTAGTTCATAATCTTCATATTTGCTTATCATTTTTTTATCAGTTACTTTAGCACTACCAGTTGAATCATAAATTACATAACTTTTATTGATATTATTTAATTTTTTTATTTTTTCTACTTGTTTTTCATTATAGTTTGACATGTTAAGATATACTATTATATTATAATCATAATTTTTATAATATCTTGCGGCTTGATCAATAGTCTCTGTAATAAAATATGCTAATGATATAAAGGCAAATATACTTATAGTTAGAGATATTACAGTTGTTTTATATTTTTTCTTACTTCTTTTCAAATTTTTATATGCTATAACTCCACTTGTTTTAAATACTTTTTTAATTATTTTAGGAGTTTTCAATTTTTTATTAGTTATTTTTATATCTTTGGCATTTTTTAAATTTTCTATTGGACTTACTAAACTTGCTCTTTTAGCAGATGATATACTTGACAAGTAGATTGTTACGAATCCTAAACATACTGATAATAAAATATCTATATAATTCATTTTAAAAACCAAACCATTTATACTTTCAAGCAGAAAGTCGCCTATTAAAATGTTTACTACTTTTGTTAAGATAAATGTTGCTAAAACACCACATAATATTCCTAGAGGAACACCAATAAGTCCTAATATTAGTCCTTCAAGTATAACACTCTTTTTTATTTGTTTTTTTGTTGCTCCAACACTGGAAAGCATCCCATACATTTTAATTTTTTCTGCTGTTGAGATAGCAAATGAATTTCTAATACAAAAGATGCTAACCGCGACAATGATTGAAATAACAACACTCATTACGGCTATCATCATTTTGCTTGTCGTATCCGAGAAAGCAAATGCCTCCCACATTAATAATTGATGATTTATTGAGTAAGTAATTCCATCTTTTTTAAATCTATTACTAGCAACATCATTATAATTGTTTGCACCTAATAACTCTGTAAATGACTGTTTATAATCTTTAGGATTTTTAAGAGCAACAAATGCTTTTATATTGTTTGTTGTTTCGTCTGTTGTTATTCCATATTCTCCAAAATAAGATTCGTTTCTAGTAAAGAAACCAACTATTTTATATTTTTTGATAATGCTCTCATTAGTCTTAGCATCAATTATGTTTAATTCAATAAAATCTCCTATTTTTAAATCATAGTTTAAAGCAAAATTATTCCTAAGAACAATTTCATCTTTTGTTTTCGGAAATACTCCATCAACTAATTTATATGCTAAATTATTGAAAGTGTTATTGTCAGTTGAATATACGAATATATTTGTTTCTTCTTTTTCTATTTTCTTATATGAAGAAACACCTAATTCATATAAGGCATTAACTTTTTTAACATCTTTACTATGCTCATACTTTGATAATTGTTCTTTTGAAACCGAGTTAACTACTATATGATAATAGCCATTTTCTGCTATATTATCTTGAATTAATGTTTCCTTAAAGGATGTAAACATTCCACTAACCGCACAAATAAGCGCAACCGATAACATAATTCCAATAATACTACTTATAGTTCTTTTTTTATTTAATAAGAGGTTTCTTTTTGTTAATTTTGTTAGTATTTTCACATCTATACCTCCTTAACAATTTTGCCATCTTCAATTTTAATTATTCTATCTGCACACTTTGCTATTTCCATATTATGTGTAATCAAAATTATGGTTTGACTATATTCCTTATTTGATTTAATTAATAGTTCAACAATATCATCACTTGCCTTTGAATCTAAATTTCCGGTTGGTTCGTCTGCTAAGATGATTGTTGGGTTAGTAATTAATGCTCTACCTATTGATGTTCGTTGCTGTTGACCTCCTGATAATTGATTCGGCAAATGCTTTCTTCTATTAGTTAATCCAAGTAAATTCAGTAAATTATTTAAGTTATTTTTATCTGGCTTTCTATTATCTAAGTCAAGCGGTAAAGTAATATTTTCTTCAACATTTAATATTGGAATAAGATTATAAAACTGATATATAAGTCCTATTTGTCTCCTTCTAAATATTGCTAAATTATCATCATTTAATGAATAGATATTTTTTCCATCAATATAAACTTTCCCTTCCGTTGGTCTATCTACTCCTCCAATTAGATGTAATAATGTAGATTTTCCTGATCCAGATGCACCAACGATAGCAACAAACTCTCCTCTTTCTACTGAAAAAGTTACATGATCAAGAGCAATTACTTCTGATTCTCCTTTTCCATAAACTTTTGTTAAATTTTCAACTTTTAAAATCTCCATATTATCCTCCTTCATCTTAATTATATATTACTAATGTTACATCTAAGTTACAAAATGACAAAAAAAGAGAATAGTATAAGCTACAATGGTAAAGGAGGTTTCTTAAATCTCTCTATTGCAGCTAGCCAATATAGCCATTCTATCCTCTTAGCTCTATTTTACCATATTTTTTCCGTTTTCAGTAGAAAGTTATTATTTGTTTACATAAAATCTCTTGATATCAGTAAATTATTATGATATATTATTAGTAATCATTACTATTAAGGAGGTAATTGTGAGAAATACTACACAAAGAAATTTAATACTAGATATTATTAATAATTCATGTGAACATTTAACAGCTGAAGAAGTTTATGAAATTGCTAGAAAAAGTATTTCAAATATTAGTTTAGGAACAGTATATAGAAATCTAAATATTCTAGTAGAACTTCAAAAGATAAGAAAAATTAAAACTTTTGATGGGAAAGATCATTATGACAAACTGCATATTAAACATAATCACTTTATTTGTTTAAAATGTAATAAAATATTTGATATACATGAATTATCTAATATTGAGTATAAAAATATTCCAAATGATTTTGAAATAGTAAACTATGATATTACCTACTCTGGTTATTGTAATGAATGTAAGAAAGGAAGGTAAAGATGGAAAATCTAAAAGGAACAAAAACAGAAAAAAATTTAATGGAAGCATTTGCTGGTGAATCACAAGCAAGAAATAAATATACTTATTATGCTTCTAAGGCAAGAAAAGATGGTTTTGAACAAATTGCTGCAATTTTTGAAGAAACTGCTAATAATGAAAAAGAACATGCTAAATTATGGTTTAAAGAACTTCATGGTGGGGAAGTTCCTAGTACATTAGAAAATCTTAATGATGCTGCTAATGGTGAAAACTATGAATGGACAGATATGTATGAAAGAATGGCTAAGGAAGCAAGAGAAGAAGGATTTACAAGAATTGCTAATCTTTTTGAAGGTGTTGCCAAAATTGAAAAAGAACATGAAGAAAGATATTTAAAATTATTAGAAAATGTAAAAGATGGAAAAGTGTTTGAAGCAGGAGAAGTTAAAATATGGAAATGTAGAAATTGTGGACATATTGTTGTTGGAACAAAAGCTCCAGAAGTTTGCCCTGTATGTAGCCATCCAAAAGCATATTTCGAAATTAAAGCTGAAAATTATTAAAATATAGAAAAACTATTCTTATGGGAAATATAAATTAATATGGAGGAAATTTATGAAAAAAGAATTAGTAATAAAAAGATGTTCTAAATGTCAATCTTTAGTTGAAGTTCTAAAAGATTGTACTAGTGATAATTGTAGTATTAAATGTTGCGGTGAAGAAATGATAGAATTAGCTCCAAATAGTGTAGACGCATCTTTTGAAAAACATGTACCAAACTATGAAGCAATAGATAATCATATAATTGTAAAGGTTAACCATGTTATGGAGGAAGACCATTTTATAGAATGGATTGCAATGTTAGCAAATAATAAAATTATAAAGAAATTTTTATTGCCAGGAGAAGAAGCCTGTGTAATATTTCCATATGTTAAAGGAAGTAAAATTTATTCTTTTTGTAATAAACATGGACTTTGGTCAAAAGAA
>OHTD01000469.1_pt1 | contig 21549 bp, 17 predicted proteins | sample 1578871 | NCBI WGS metagenome assembly OHTD01 (sample SAMEA3879574, study PRJEB24766) | human gut metagenome | biome: human-associated habitat; feature: feces | place: USA | collected 1985/1987 | reverse complement strand
TTTCTGCAAATTTTATTCAGCCGACGATGCGGAAGCCCTCGGCTTCCAGCGCGTGCTTTATTGTTTCGATATGCTCGAAATCCCTTGTTTCGAGGTCAAGCTTTATGTAACAGAAATTTATGTCCGCATCGGTGGAGGCGCGCTCGTGGAATGCGGAAATGACGTTTGCGCCGTGTTCGGCGAGCACTCTTGCCACTTCGCTGAACTGTCCCGGCTTATCCATGAGCCTGAGCGTAAGGCTGCAACGTCTGCCGCTGTTGATTAGACCGCGCGTTATGACGCGGCTGAGCTTGTTTACGTCGATGTTGCCGCCCGAAACTATGCAAACCACGTTTTTGTCTTTCAAAGGCAGCTTGTTGAACATTGCCGCCGCTACGGAAACGGCGCCCGCTCCTTCGGCAACCATTTTTTTGCGTTCCATGAGAGTTACTATTGCGGTGGCTATTTCGTCCTCGGAAACGGTAAATATGTCGTCCACGTACTTTTTGGTCAGCTCGTAGGTCAGCGTGCCGGGGTGCTTGACGGCGATTCCGTCGGCAATGGTGTTGACCTCGTCAAGGGTTATCGGAGCGCCTTCCTTGACGGACCTGTACATACTCGGAGCGCCCTCCGCCTGCACGCCGTAAACCTTTATTTTGGATTTCAGGTTTTTTATGGTGTAGGCAATACCCGATATCAGTCCGCCGCCGCCGATAGGCACTACAACAGCGTCTATATCGTCAAGCTGTTCAAGCAGTTCAAGACCTATCGTTCCCTGTCCTGCAATTACATCCTCATCGTTGAACGGATGAATAAATGTATAGCCGTGTTCGTCACGGAGCTGTAAAGCTTTGTTGTACGCATCGTCATATACGCCCTCAACAAGACATATCTCCGCACCGTAGCTTCTTGTAGCCTCGACCTTTGAAATGGGAGCGCCGTCCGGCAGACATATTATCGACTTGATACCGCTTCTCTGCGCCGCAAGAGCAACGCCCTGAGCGTGATTTCCCGCACTGCAGGCGATAACACCGTGCTTCTTTTCCTCGTCTGTAAGGGTAGAAATCTTGTAGTATGCGCCTCTTACCTTGAACGAGCCTGTCACCTGCAAATTTTCCGTCTTGAGATAAACATCCGCATCGGGATTTATCTGGGGAGCGTGGATAAGGTCGGTAGGTCTTATTACCTCTTTCAGTTTAAAAGCCGCATGATAAACCTTGTCTAATGTCAACATCTTTCTTCTTTCCTTTCCTGTCTTTGCTTTATAAATGATTCTGCGATTTCAATGATACAAAGCACTTTTCGGTAGCTGATAAAATAAAAAAGCCCCGCCTTATGAAACTTATCGTTTCAAGAGGCGAAGGCTTGAAGTCTCCGTGTTACCACTCTTATTGCCCGTGAATAACGAGCCGCTCTGTACATATCCGTCAATATGCTACTCTGTAACGGGAGTACCCGTACAGGCTTACTGCTGTTTCTGCCTGTCTGCTCAGAGGTGATTATCTTTTGCGGTATTACCTGCCGTTTCGCACCTTCAACGGCTCTCTGTGAGGCTTTTCCCGCCGACTTCCTCGTCAACGCATTCTTGTTATCGTTTTAGAGTATAGCACTGTTTTTGCGATTTGTCAACACTAATTTTCAAAAAAATCGCTTACACGTTTACGCAAAATAATTATCAAACGCTTTAACACCGATGTCAATCTGCTTTTCCGCAAACTTTGCCGCATCATCGTCATTTTCGCTTGTATCGTCTGTTTCGCCAAGTATCATAAAGCAGTAATAACCGTCTTTTTCAAGCACCTTACCTGCGTTTACCTTTGCAACATTTACAGGATACTGCATCTGCTGTTCCTTCATAACGAGCAGTGCGTCCTCAAGCGCACGCTTGACTTCGGACTCCTTGCCCTTTTTAGCCTTTACCGCAACCAGCCTGTCCGGGTGGAAGCTGATAATCGGTGCTTCAGCAACGATCTCATCATACATATCCTTTGTAAGTCCGAATTCGCTCTCGATCATTTCTGCGTCCATAGCCTGATCAGGCAGATAGTTGTCGCCGTATGCCTTCGCAACAGCATCCCTCAGACCCTTTGCTGATAATGTGCTGTTTTTATCGTTACTTTCCGAGCCGCTTATATCTCCCGACGAGCTTCCGGCACTTTCCTGAGCCGAAGTTGAAAGACCCGGTGCGGCAGATGACGCATTGCTCTCACTGTCTGATGTGCAGGCGGATAAAATTACGGATACAGCGGCAACCGCCGCAACCGCAGATATGATATACCTGTACTTCTTCATTTTCCTGTTCATTGAAACCCTCCTTTTACGGTTTATATCCGGATTATATTATTGCCGTGTGAAATCGGCATTATACCTATGTAGAATTTATATGAAAATTTCGGAAAAATCTATAGACATTTCCGGATGCAGATGTTATAATTGAATCATCAAAATAACCAATTTTTGCACAGAAAGGAATAGTAAAATGCACGATATTGATAAACTTATTTCTGAAATGACACTTGAAGAAAAAGCAGGTCTTTGCTCGGGTGCGGATTTCTGGCACACTAAAAAAGTTGACCGTCTCGGAATTCCCGATGTTATGGTAAGCGACGGCCCTCACGGACTTCGCAAACAGGATATTGATACCGTTGACCCTAACGAAAGCATCGAAGCCGTATGCTTCCCTGCCGCTTGCGCTACCGCCTGCAGCTTTGACCGTGAGCTTATGCTGTCGATGGGCGAAACGCTCGGTGAAGAATGCCGTGCAGAAGACGTATCCGTACTGCTCGGTCCTGCCGTAAACATAAAGCGTTCGCCTCTTTGCGGAAGAAACTTCGAATATATTTCGGAAGACCCTTATCTTGCAGGCGAGCTTTCTGCGGCATATATAAACGGTGTGCAGAGCAAGAATGTCGGCACATCTATAAAGCACTTTGCCGCAAACAGCCAGGAAGCACGCCGTATGACCTGCTCATCGGATATGAGTGAACGTACTCTGCGTGAAATCTACTTCCCTGCTTTTGAAACTGCCGTTAAGAAGGCTCAGCCGTGGACGGTAATGTGTTCATACAATCTGATAAACGGTGAATATTCATCGGAAAACGACAATCTGCTGAACAAGGTTCTTCGTGACGAATGGGGCTTCAAGGGCTATGTTATGTCCGACTGGGGAGCGGTAAACGACCGTGTCAAAGGTCTTGCCGCAGGACTTGACCTTGAAATGCCTTCAAGCGGCGGTCTTAATGACGAAAAGATTGTCGAGGCGGTAAAGAACGGCACACTTGACGAAAAGGTGCTTGACACAGCAGTGAAGCGTATACTTGAGCAGGTTTACCGCTACCGTGACGTAAAGGGCGGAGAGCATATTTTCGACCGCAGCGCCGACCATAAGAAAGCGGCTGATATTGCAAAGGAATGTATGGTTCTTCTTAAAAACGACGGCGCTTTGCCACTGCCCCACAGCAACGCCAAGATAGCGTTTATCGGCGCTTTTGCGAAAGATCCCAGAATACAGGGCGGCGGCAGTTCACACATCAACACCAAGAATATCTCAAACGCACTTGACAGCGCCGCAAAATATTCCGACGTTTCCTATGCCGAAGGATATGAGCGTGAATCTAACGATACAAACCCTGCACTTCTTGAGGAGGCCGACAGCTTTGAATCGGAAGGCTATGACAGACAGCATATGCGTATGCCCGACTGCCAGAACGAATTGATTGACGAAATCTGCAAGGTGCAGGAAAACGTAATAGTTGTTCTTCACAACGGCTCTCCCGTTGAAATGCCGTGGAACGATAAGGTAAGCGCAGTTCTTGAGGTTTATCTCTGCGGCGAGGCTACAGGCGAAGCTACTGCGGATATACTTTTCGGCAAGGCAAACCCCTGCGGAAAGCTCGCAGAAACAATACCGATGAAGCTATCCGATACTCCCTGCTACCTCACCTTCCCCGGCGACCGCCACGCAGAATATAACGAGGGTGTATTCGTCGGCTACAGATACTACGATAAAAAGGAAATGGCAGTACGCTATCCTTTCGGTCACGGCTTATCCTATACCACATTTGAATATTCCGATATAAAGCTCTCCGATACCGCAGTAGGCGATGATGATATTCTCACAGTAAATGCGGTTATCACGAATACCGGTAACTGTGCCGGTAAGGAAATCGTACAGCTTTATGTAGCGGATAAATCGGGCTTTGCTGTTCGTCCCGAAAAGGAACTTAAAGATTTCATCAAGATCGAGCTTCAGCCCGGAGAAAGTAAAACAGTCACATTCAGGCTCGACAAGAGGGCGTTCAGCTACTATAACGAGGAACTTTGCGACTGGTACGCACCTAACGGCAAGTATGATATAATGATAGCAAGCTCATCCCGTGATATAAGACTTACGGCTGAGGTTACGCATAAAACAGCGGTAAAACTCCCGTTTATCGCAACTGAAAACACGGTATTCGGCGAGTTTATGGACTATGCCGAGGGCAAGGCTACTCTTGACCTGCTCTTCAGCAAGGTTGCAAAGGGTCTTCTCGGCGGAGATCACTTTGAGCCTGAGGCTGTACGCAGTATGATTGGCAGTATGCCGCTCCGTCAGATACGCTCATTCGGCGGTATCAGTGATGAACTGCTGCAGCAGGCTGTTGATATGCTGAATAAGGACTTCGGCGGATTTAAGGCGCAGATGTAAATAATTTACTAATTTCAACAATAACCGTTGCGGATTAATATGTCCGCAACGGTTATATTTTTTCATATAAAAAACCGACTGCCGTAATATCGACAATCGGTCAATAATTTTACTTCTCTTCCTGCTTAGCCTTTTCCCTTGCAAGCAAATTTGCCTTATAGTCAAGATAATTCTGGAGAATAACTGCGGCGGCAACTGCGTCAATCACCTTTTTACGCTCCTTGCCACGCTTGTTTACGTCATTCATCATATTGTGTGCAGTGACCGTGGTTGAACGTTCATCCCACATAACAACTGGTATTTCGAGAAAATTCTGAAGCATATCTGCAAACATTCTGCACTTCTCACTTCTCGGTCCGTATGTTCCGTTCATATTTATCGGATTTCCGACCACGACCTCGCCGACCTCATATTCGACAGCGGCGGCGGCTACCTTTTCAACACACGTCTGAAAATTTCTCTCGTCTATAACGCCTATAGGTGACGCAAGCGTCTGCGTTCTGTCACAGCAGGCAAGCCCTGTGTGTGCATCGCCGTAATCAACAGCCATTATTTTCATTATTTTTTATTTCCTTTCGGACAAGTAATTTTTCCTGTAACAAAGCTGAATTCAAGCTCCGTCATAAAATCGAACAATCCGGGTATTAGCTTTTTCTCTTTCTGCATTTTCTCAAATTCCGCAAGCGTGACAAACTTCGCACCGGACACTTCCTCTGTCTGAAGTGTAAGATCGTCAAGCGTCAGATCTCTGTGTAGCTCGTAGCAGTCGATAAAGAAAGCCGCACCGTGCTTTGTACCTTTGAATGTAAGCTCCTCATCGGCAACATCTATGCCGATTTCTTCCTTTATTTCACGCTTGATACAGTCAATGCTTGATTCTCCCGCTTTGACCGCACCGCCCGTGCATTCCCACAGACCGCCGAAATTCTTATACTTACAGCGTTGTGTAACGAGCAGCCTGTTACCGCTTACTATCCACGCCTCACAGACGATATTGTATTCGCCGGGCTGCATACGGATACCTCTTTTATGAAGTTTTCCGGTACGCTTTCTGTTCTTGTCGTACACGTCCCAGTATTCCGCCACCCGTTTCACCTCCCTGCGATTATCCGTTTATTCAGTTGTTGGCTTTATACTCTTTCAGTGCCTCGGCAAGCTGAGCAGGACATGAACTGCTCTTTGAGCCGCACTTTATACCGTCAAGGCGCTCGATAACCTCATCAACAGGCATACCCTGTACAAGATGGGCTATACCCTGCAGATTTCCGTTGCAGCCGCCTATTACCTGAAGGCCTTCTACCTTGCCGTTTTCAACATCTATTATCATTTTACGGGAACATACTCCCTTGGGTGTGTATTCAAATGTCATTTTTGTCTGCCTTTCTGATTTTCTTATTCCTGCGCCGCTTTCTCAACTGCTGCAGCTACCGCTTCGGCTACCGACTTGTCAAGCGGGCTTGGGATTATGTATTCTCTTGATAATTTGTCGGGGGTTACGATATCGGCTATAGCATAAGCGGCGGCCTTCTTCATTTCTTCCGTTATCGCCTTTGCTCCGCACTGTAAAGCGCCCTTGAATATTCCGGGGAATACGAGAACGTTGTTTATCTGGTTGGGGAAGTCGCTTCTGCCCGTACCTACGATATAAGCGCCTGCGGCAAGAGCCTTGTCGGGCATTATCTCAGGCTCGGGATTTGCCATAGCGAATACAATCGGCTTTTCCGCCATCGACTTTATCATATCCTCGCTCACAAGACCCGGCTTTGATACGCCTATGAATACATCTGCGCCCTTCATAGCCTCAGAAAGTCCGCCCTTTATGTTATTGTTGTTTGTCTTTGTTGCAATCTCTGCGTGAGCGGGATTTTCATACTTATCGTCCTTATTGATGATACCGTTTATATCGACCATGATAAGATTGCCTATTCCCATATTAAGCAGGAATGTGCCTATTGCGATACCTGCCGCACCTGCACCGTTTATAACAACCGTAATATCCTTCATCTGCTTGCCTGCGCAACGTACCGCATTGATAAGCGCCGCACCCACTACAACGGCTGTTCCGTGCTGATCGTCATGGAATACGGGAATATCGAGTTTTTCTTTCAGCCTGCGTTCGATCTCAAAGCATCTCGGAGCGGATATATCCTCGATATTTATACCGCCGAAGCTGTCGGATATAAGCTCTATCGTTCTTACTATCTCGTCAACATCCTTAGACTTTATGCAGATAGGGAATGCGTCAACGCCTGCGAACTCCTTGAACAGACAGCATTTGCCTTCCATTACGGGCATACCTGCAAGTCCGCCTATATCGCCAAGACCGAGTACGGCAGTACCGTCCGTGATGACCGCAACTAAATTCTTACGGCGTGTCAGCTTGTATGACAGCGAAGGGTCCTTTTCTATTTCAAGACAGGCCTGTGCAACACCGGGTGTATAGCAAAGCGAAAGATCCTCCCTTGTGTTAACGGGTGCTCTCGAAATAACTTCTATCTTGCCTTGCCATTCGTAGTGCTTTTCCAGTGCCTGCTGTTTGATATCGGTTGCCATTTTTCTTTTCCTTCCTTTTGGGACAATTATTTTATTTTCCGTTTCAGAATACGCTGAAGCGAATCATCGGGAGTGTAGTTCGTGCCGATAGCTATCGGATAGTGGTTATAGAATCCGTGAAAATCCGAACCGCCCGTTGTGATAAGATTATGCTCTCCTGCTGTTTTGAGCAGCCTTTCACGCTGTTCTTCGGTCGCACTCTGGTGCCATACCTCCACGCCGTCTATCTTTCCTGCTGCGGCAAGCTCCTCAAGCAGTTCGAAATTGTCAAATACCGCAGGGTGAGCAAGTACAGCCACACCGCCTGCAGAATGTATAAGCTCCAGTACAAAATGTACTTCGGGATAATCCTGCATATCCGTGCTGACTTCCTCTGCGCAGAGTCCCGTTGCAGGATTGAACAGCTCGTCATACACCTTGCCGTAAAGGTCGGTCGTATATCCGTAATCCATCAGGGCGTGCATGATATGACACTTGAATATGACTTTACTGCCTGTCGCATAACGCAATATGCTCTCAAGCGTTATAGGATACTTTTCAATCACCTTCATAGCCATCTGCTTGCCACGCTTCTTACGAAGCTCACAGGTACGCAGACATAAACCCTCAAGCCTGTTCGGTTTTTCGGGGTTGTAGCATATTATGTGCGCCTTAGTTCCATGTTTGCTGTCGTATGTGGAAAACTCGACAGCAGGAATTACGTTTACGCCGTAACGCTCTCCGAGAACTACCGCCCTTGACGAAGAAGAAAGCGTGTCGTGGTCGGTTATCGCAAAATAATCAATACCGTAACGCTTAGCCTGTGCAATGGTTTCCTCAAGTCCCAGTGAGCCATCAGACATTGTGGTGTGGCAATGTAAATCAGCCTTCATATCAATACCCTTCTTTCTTTGTGTTCTGCCTGTAACGCTACAGCCGCAAACTGCACGATACTAAATAATTATACCACTTTTAAAGGTATAATGCAACAGTTTTTGTAAATTCGGAGCAAACGCTCTTTTTTATGCGAAACGGCACTCCCGCAATTAATGCGGGAATGCCGTCAGACTTAACTATTTGATAACTTTTCCGTGAGCCTTGGGAGCCGCCTTGATCTCTTTTTCACTGCCGCCTCTGTCAACAAACACGGCATTTTCGGCAATATCCTCCTCGGTTATCGGGCCAAGCTCGGGGTTGCGTTCACCACGCTCCTCATAATACGGATTGACAATATACTTCTGTATCACGGGATAACAAATGAATGTAGTGGTAAAGCACATAAGCGACAACGGTAAGAATATAACCGCAAATACCGAAAAAGGTAAAAAAAGCACAATAAGACTTATTATAGCGAGATTGATGATAAGCGCAATGAAATTACGCTTTACTCCCAGAAAAACAAGGAAGACAGCGTTCTTGAGAATCGAGCCGATCGAAAGGTTCAGTGCAACGATCTCAAGATAAATATAGAAGTGCATTATAAACACAAGAGTAGCACAGCATATCATAATGCAGATAAACACAAGCGAGCCGTCGGGAAGCGATTCGTTCATAAGGAACTGGAAGCAGGCAATCCAGACGGATACTATCATTATAACGTCAACTATACCGATAAAGACCGACTGCTTGAAATTCTTCTTGAAAGCAGTAAAGAATTCATCGAAAACAAAGCACGGCTGTTCGAGAATGAACTTTCTCATAACGTGAGTAAGAGCCGCCGTAGCAGGTCCGAAGGTAATTATGGGTATGCAGAAAAGAACATACAGCATATTAAGCTCTATCAGCTTCCAGAACTTTCTGCCGAATATTTCCCAATATTTGAAAAACGGCTTTTTCTGCGGTGCCGATTTTGATACGCCCTTGCCCGAGCTTTGATAATCGAATAACTTGAATGCCAAGATAACAACTCCTTAACGTGAAAACGTGAACATTTACTGCCTTAACGGCATTATGTCAATGATAACACCGTAATGTTAACAGCGTTTAAATAATCCGTTACACTCATGCGGTAAAAATACCGTGTAATATTATACAATATTTTTTGTCGGATTGCAAGTTAAAAATAGGAATATTGTATAAAAAGATTCAGATTGGCGGCAACTTCCGTATTCACAGCCTCATAAACTATTGAACAGACGATAAAAAAGTGCTATAATAATTTAAATATATTCCGAAAGGAGTCAACTTAAACCGACAGTGGAATACATTACAATCGGAAATGTTAAAATAGAAAAAACCGCTTCACTGGCTCCGATGGCGTCTGTTGCCGATAAGGCAATGCGTACTATGTGCAAGAAATACGGAGCGGCATTACTCACAGGAGAAATGGCAAGCGCAAAAGGGCTGTGCTATTCCGACAGGAAAACTGCGGCTCTGCTTACCGTCACCGATTATGAGCGTCCTATGGCGATACAGCTTTTCGGCAGTGAGCCTGAATTTATGGCAAAGGCGGCTGTTATTGCGGCGCAGTACAAGCCCGACTTCATAGATATAAACTGCGGCTGTCCCGTACCGAAGGTAGCAGGCAACGGCGCAGGCTCTGCACTTATGAAAGATCCCGTTCTTCTCGGACATATCGTTGAGGCTGTTGTAAAAGCCACCGATATTCCCGTAACGGTGAAGATAAGAAAGGGCTGGGACGAAAAGAACGTGAACGCCGTAGAGGTTGCCCGTGTTGCTCAGGAAAGCGGAGCAAAGGCGGTCGCCGTTCACGGCAGGACAAAAAATCAGATGTACAGCGGTAAGGCTGACCTTGAGATAATCGCAGAGGTAAAGCAGGCACTCAGCATAGCGGTGATAGGAAACGGCGATGTTGACAGCGGCGAAAGCTGTAAACGTATGTACGATTACACAGGTTGCGATCTGGTTATGGTCGGCAGAGCCGCCTGCGGCAGACCGTGGATATTTTCGGAAATAAAGCACTATCTTGAAACAGGTGAAACACTGCCTCCCCCCTCCCCCGACGAACAGCTTGAAATAATGAACGAGCATATAAGACTGCTTTGTGCCGATAAGGGCGAATATATCGGTATGAAGGAGGCACGCAAGCATACCGCATGGTACCTCAAGGGCAGACCCGGTGCGGCTAAACTGCGCAATATGTGCGGCAGCCTTGCAACACTTGAAGATTTCGACAATATGCTGACGCTGATAAGAAATACGGCTCAGCAGGATATATAAGCACAAAAAGAAGGAATGACAAATGAAAGAAACGGCACACAAGTTAAAATCACTTACGGCATTTGACATAAGCGGCGATTATCTGATAGATCAGTTTGAACGCCTTGCAAGCGACGATGAAGAAACCGCTATCGATGCTTATACAAACATAGCACGGTATCTGCTGACGAACGACATAACGCTTGCCGATTACCTCCGTGAGCTTCTCACCTACGCAGACTCAAAGCTCATCGAAAGCTACATCAGAAAAGAAGATACCAACAAGCAATATGCGGTTGAATATGACGTATCGGTAATCAAGGAGCTTGCCAAAATGTCGGCTCACAAGCTGAAGGATTATCTTTTCCAGAAGTTCAACGAGAATTTTATTTTCTCGCTCCCCGAATATGTTACGGGCGGCTTTGACTGCAACGCCGAATACTTCATCCGCCATATAAGCGAGAACGGAAGCGGCATTTACGCAAAATATAAAGCGTTTGTATATGATAACGGCTTGCTTCATCCGATAGAAAAGCCCGACGCAATACGTCTGTCCGATCTGAAGAAATACGAATCGCAGAGAAAGCAGATAGTCGACAACACAAGAGCATTCATAGCAGGTCACCCTGCCGACAATGCCCTGCTCTACGGCGACAGAGGCACAGGAAAATCATCGACCGTCAAAGCGCTTCTCAACGAATATGCAAATCTGCGTATCGTACAGGTCGACAAAAAGGATGTTGCCTGCCTGCCCACGCTCTACAAAACACTCAGCGAAAGCCCACTGAAATTCATAATCTTTATAGACGATCTTTCATTCGGTGAAAACGATGAAGGCTTCGGCATACTCAAGAAGGTTCTGGAAGGCTCTGTCTGCGGAAGACCGTCAAATATACTCATATATGCGACCACCAACCGCCGCCATCTTATCAAGGAAACCGAAAGCAGCCGTATGGGCGACAATGTTCACAGTGCGGATGAAATTGACGAAAGTATGTCACTGTCCGACAGATTCGGTCTGTTTGTGACATTCCTCGCACCGAACAAGGAAACCTATCTCGAAATAGTCCGCAGCCTTATCCTTGACAGAGGCATAATAATAGACGCAGACAAGCTCGACAGATGTGCGGAAAGATTTGCTCTTAAGAGAAACGGCAGATCCCCGAGAATAGCAAGACAGTTTGCCGACAGCCTGCAATCAAAGCTCGCACTTGGCATAGATCCGGAGAAAATGTGATGAAGAAAAAAATACCGCTTTTGATTTCGGCACTGCTTATGCTCACTTTTGCGATAAGCGGATGTGAAAATATCGTACTCGTACCGGGCAGATCGTCCGGTGCGATAGCGGAAAGCAGTGAGGCTTCAGAGCCGCTGAGCGCATACCCCGTGACGCTGAACAACACGGAGATATTGAAAGCTCCCGAAAAAATAGTATCGCTTACCCCCGCCTATACAGAGATTCTTTTTGAAATGGGCTACGGCGACAGGATAGTTGCCGTCAGCGACTACTGCGACTATCCCGAAAGCGTAAAGGAGCTGCCGAAAGCCGCAAGCAGTGCGAATCCCGATATTGCGGCGATAAAAAAGCTCTCACCCGACCTTGTGATAACCGCAACGCCTATCGTCACAAAGGACAGAATCTCACTGGAAGCGCAAGGCACAAAAGTTCTGACAATTGCGTCCCCGAAAACCATTGAGGAATTTGAAAACATCTACAAATTTTTCGGGCTTGCAATGAACGGCATTTTCGACGGTGAATCCGCAGGTGAAAAAGCATTCGCCCCCGTAAAAAAACAGCTTGATTCGATTAAAAAGACCGACAAAACTTTTATATACGTCACCGCCGCAAATACCCCCGCAGGCAAGGATACGTTTGAAAATGCGATACTCAGCCTTTTCGGCACAAACATAGCCGAGAGTGCAAGCGGTTATACCTATAACCCCGAAATACTGAAGGACAATCAGCCCGATCTTATTTTCGTCAGCGACACTATAGGCAAGGATATGCTTACCACAAACGAAAATTATTCCGGACTTAAAGCGGTAAAGGACGGAAAAATCACCGTTGTGAAAAACAAATATTTTGAACGTCCGAGCGGCAGGATTACCGAGCTTCTGACAGAGATTGCAAAGGCATTCCCTACTGAAAAGCCCGAAACCGCAAGCAGTAAGACCGAAAGTACCGACAGCAAAGAAAGCAACAATGAAAACAGCAAAGAAACCGAAAACAGCAAGCCTGAACCGGTTTCATCCGATGTTTCCGAATAATTTCAATTGCATATAAAGAGCCTGAACGTAAAAGGCTCTTTATTTTTTACCCCTCTCTCACCTCTTTGTCACAAAAAAATATTGACTTTTTTCCAAATTCGTATATAATTTAATAGGTATGTTTAATTAAAAATCGGGTACGGCTTTTTTGCTACCCTGATGATAAACGGAAGGAATCATAAATTATATGAAATGGACAGGACTAAACGATCTTAGAGAAAGCTATCTGAAATTTTTCGAAAGCAAAGGACATCTGAGAATGGCATCGGCACCGCTGGTACCGCAGGGAGATAACTCCGTACTGCTTATAAACGCAGGTATGACACCTCTCAAGAAATACTTCCAGGGCATTGAAGAACCGCCCAGACACCGTGTAACAACTTGTCAGAAGTGTATCAGAACACCCGACATCGACAACGTAGGTAAAACTGCAAGACACGGCACATATTTCGAAATGCTCGGCAACTTCTCATTCGGAGATTACTTCAAGCACGAGGCTACGGCATGGGCGTGGGAGTATCTCACAAAGGTGCTTGAAATCCCTGAGGACAGACTCTGGGTAACGATTTACGAAGAAGACGATGAAGCAGGCGACATCTGGGCTAACGAAGTCGGCGTACCCCGTGACAGAATAATCAAGCTCGGCAAGGCAGACAACTTCTGGGAGCACGGAAGCGGACCCTGCGGCCCCTGCTCTGAGATACACTTTGACAGAGGTGAAAAGTACGGTCCTTTCGAGAGCTTTGAACAGGCAGGAGAATGTGACAGAATTATTGAGATATGGAACCTCGTATTCACACAGTTCGACAATGACGGCAAGGATAACTATACTCAGCTTGCAACAAAGAACATTGATACAGGTATGGGACTTGAGCGTCTTGCCTGCGTAATGCAGGATGTTGACAATCTGTTCGAGGTTGATACTATTCAGAACATTATGAAGAAAATCTGCTCCGTTGCAGGTGTAAACTATCACGATGACCCCACAACAGACGTTTCTATCCGTGTTATCACCGACCATATCCGTTCAACGACATTTATGGTTGGCGACGGTATCCGTCCTTCAAACGAAGGCAGAGGCTACGTTCTGCGCCGTCTGTTAAGACGTGCCGCAAGACACGGCAGAATGCTCGGCGTAAACAGACCCTTCCTCTATGAGATATGTGACACGGTTATAAACGAAAACCTCACAGCTTATCCCGAACTTGACGAAAAGAGAGAATATATAAAGAAGGTCATCAAGACCGAAGAAGAGAGCTTTGCAAAGACAGTTGACAAGGGTATGCAGATACTCGGCGAGTTTATAAAGGAGCTCTCGGCAGACGATACACGCAAGCCCATCTTGAGCGGCGAGAACCTTTTCAAGCTGCACGACACATACGGCTTCCCCGTTGACCTTACAAGAGAGATCCTTCAGGAGAAGAATATCGGTATAGATGAAGAACGCTTCTTCGAGCTTATGAACGAGCAGAAAGCAAAGGCACGCTCAAATCAGGCATTCAAGGGCGGCTGGGACGAAGCTACGGCCAATGCGCTCAGCGGACTTACTACCACATTCGTAGGCTACAAGTCGCTTACCGCCGACAGCAAGATTCTTGCTATGATAAAGGACGGCGAGGTCACCGATGTATGCAACGAGGGTGACGAGGTAACGGTAGTTCTTGACGTTACACCTTTCTACGCAGAAAGCGGCGGACAGGTAGGCGACTGCGGTACAATTACGGCAGGCGAAAACGTAATGCAGGTTATCGACACCAAGAAGACAGGCGCAGGACAGTTTATCTGCAACTGCCATGTCGAGAGCGGTTGCTTCTATACGGACGACAGCGTAAAATCGGCTGTCGATGAAAAGAAGCGTATGGCTACAGCGAGAAACCACACCTGCGCACATCTTTTACAGGCGGCGCTCAGAAAGGTTCTCGGCGACCACGTTCATCAGGCAGGCTCTTTTGTAGATCCCTACAGATGCCGTTTCGACTTCAGCCACTTCAGCGCAGTAACTCCCGAAGAGCTTGAAAAGATTGAAATGCTCGTAAATGACTGGATTCTTTCAGGTATCCCCGTTGTAACCGAAGAACTTCCTATCGAGGAAGCACGCAAGAAGGGCGCAATGGCTCTGTTCGGTGAAAAGTACGGCGATATTGTAAGAGTAGTACAGGCAGGCGATGTTTCTACGGAATTCTGCGGCGGTACTCACCTTGACAATACCGCAAAGGCAGGTCTGTTCAAGATAATTTCCGAAACATCGGTAGCTTCGGGCGTAAGAAGAATCGAAGCTGTAACAGGCTACAATGTACTCTCCGCATACGATCAGACAAAGGCAATGGTTACAAACATTGCTCAGGTACTGAAAATAGCAAACCCCTCCGCCGTAATGCAGAAGTGCGAAAACATGATGAACGAGATGCACGCTATGCAAGCTGAAATAGACCGCCTTAACGGCATCATTTCAATGAGCCAGATGAAGAATGTAACAGATGGCGCAACAGAAGTAAACGGCATAAAGGTATTCTCCGCTATGCTTTCGGGTGTAACGGGCGACAGCCTCAGAAAAGCCGGCGACAAGCTGAAAGACGCTAACGATTCGTTCATCGCCGTGCTTGCAGGCGTATCCGACGGCAAGGGCAACTTCCTTTGTATAGCAAGCCCCGAAGCTGTTGCCAAGGGTGCAAACGCAGGAAAGATAGTAAAGAAAATTGCGGCTATCGCAGGCGGTAAGGGCGGCGGAAAGCCCGACACAGCTATGGCAGGCATCGCAGATGTAACAAAGATCGACGAGGCTCTGCTTGCGCTTACCGATATAGTAAAGAATATGATTGGCTGATAAAAGCCGGAAAGGAAAAAGTATGGATTGCATTTTTTGTAAAATTGTTTCAGGCGAGATTCCTTCCGAAAAGGTATACGAGAGCGATAAAGTAATCGCTTTCAAGGATATTAATCCTATGGCACCGGTACATATCCTTATCATTCCCAAAGAACATATCGGCGGTGTCGATGAGCTTAATGAAAGCAATGCCGGTATAGTAAAAGACATTATGCTTGTTGCAAAGCATCTTGCCGAGTCCTTCAACCTTGAAAACGGCTGGAGAATCGTTTCAAACGTGGGTGAAGACGGCGGTCAAACAGTGCGTCACCTCCACTTCCACTTACTCGGCGGCAAAAAGCTGAGCGTTGAGCTTGCTTAAAAGGTGAATAGTTGTGAGGCGGAAATTAGCGGCTGTTGGAGGTTCATATCTGATAGGACTGATTTTCGCCTCAATTTTCTTTGATTTTGCAATTTTTCTCATTTGTGGAGTAATATTGCTTATAGCTGTTGCAATAATAACAGCAATCCTGACAAGGAAATATGACATATCCGCTACACTGCTCTGCTGTGCCGCAGGAATAACCGTATTCAGCTGTGTATCCTTGTCTATGGCAAAAGCGGCTGAACCGTTATTGGACGGAACCTATGACATAACCGCAACTGTGGCACAAAAACAAGTAATCGGTAATGATTCAGCCGTATTCAGCCTTTATACCTATACATCAAACGGCAAGGTCGGTGTGATAATGTATACCGATGACATTGATGCGAAAAAGGGCGATATGTTACATTTCAAAGCACGCTTTGAAAAGCTGACAAATACGGCATATTACGGCACTGCCGACCGATACAGGAGCGACGGTATAACTTTATCCGCCATACCTTACGGCGACATTTCCGTAACAAAGGGAGATTACCCGTTATCGTTCATTGATGATTACCGTGAATATCTGATAGGACGTATTGACGATAGCTTTCCCGATGACAGCGGTGCGCTGATGAAAGGTATATTCTTCGGTGACAAACGTTCTTTTTCCGATGACCTTTACAGTGATATAAAGCTGTCGGGAGTATCGCATCTTACCGCTGTGTCAGGTATGCACCTGACGCTTATTATGACCGTACTGTCGGCTTTGCTGACAGCTACACGGCTCGGATACTCCTACCGTGTAAGGTTTGTGATAACAGCGGTGCTTACAGTAGGCTTTATGGCTTTTTTCGGCTTTACGGCTTCGGTACTGAGAAGCGGAATAATGATTATCACGGCAAACACAGGCGCTCTGTTTTACCGCAGGAGCGATTGTCTTAATTCTGTCGGACTTGCCGTACTGCTGATAACGCTTTTCGACCCTCTCTCCTGCCTTGACGCAGGTCTGATACTCTCTGCGGTAACTACCGTGGGAGCAGGTGTTGTCGGCGTTTCGGCTTCTGTGTGGCTGAAAGACAAGCTCCCGTTTTTAAACGGCAAACTTTGCGATACGTTATGCGTGTCATTGTGTGCCGCACTTGCGGGAATACCGCTTTCGGCTATATACTTCGGTACGTTTTCGCTTGCCGGCATAATCGTATCGGTGATAACAGTGCCTCTTTTCACACTGTGCCTGTCGGCGATGCTGATATTTGCACTGACAGGTGGTGCGGTAATACCGCTTGCCGCAATATCGCACTTCTGCTGTGACATTATGCGGATAATATTCTCGGCTTTTGCCGCCGTACCGTTCCTGCACTTCAGCTGTGAGCCGTTTACGGTGATTATAACGATTGTTGTGATTTCAGCCGTTGCTGCTGTGTGTTATCTTCTGCTTAAAAAGAAATACGCTGTTCCGATACTTATCGTTTCACTGCTGTGCTTTACCGCAGTAAACACTGTACTGCCGCAGATTCCGGACGACAGCATAAGGGTGCTTATGCACAGTGACGGAGCAAACGGCTCTGTTGTGATACTTTCCCGTGATTATTCGGCGGCGGTGCTTATCGGAAACGATAAAAAAGAGCTTAGCACAATAAAAAACGTGCTTCTGGGAAACAATAAGACCAATGCCGACACGCTCATTTTCTGCAATAATCAGAATCCCGGAAATGAGCTTGTCAAAGCCGCACACGCTATTTCCGAAAACGTATCCGAGTGTAACGGCGGCAATGATATAAACGGCGGACTTTTTTCGGTCAGATGCCGTAATGATGCCCTGCTCCTGTCGGCATACAACACAAAAATCAACATCTCATCCGCAGGAAAGGCGCAGAAGGATATGATAAATATCCTATGGGGTAAAAGCAGCTATATCTCTGCCGGTACACCCTGCTTTCTGATAAACAGGTATCAGAAAGCGTCAAACGGAATATCTCTTTATTTTACCGAGTGCGAATTGCGCATAAACGAGGACGGGATAACCGCCCGATGCAATTACAGATAGAAAGGGGAAACAGTATGAAGCTGGACGAGGATAAGCTGTCAACAGCCATAAAAAGTCGTGAAATCAGCCGTGTAAACTATCTTTACGGCGAAGAACGCTTTCTTGTAAAGACTTATACCGACCGCCTGCTTGACGCAACCGTCGGCAAGGACAGGAATGATATAAATCTCATAAAGCTCGCAGGTACATTCCCTGTTGACACGCTTACGGACAGTATCGACAGTATGCCCCTTTTTGCAGACAGCAAGGCTGTTCTGATAAGCGACCTCGACCTTGAAAAGTTCGATGATAACGGCATTGAAATAATACTGAACTCACTGAAGGACGTTCCCGATGAATGCACGGTAATAATCAGTATGACGGGAAACACGGAACAGCTTAAAAAAGCAAAGAACAAAAAACTCATAACCGCCCTCACAAAGCAGAAAAATGCCGCAGTCTGCGAATTTGCCCATCTTACGACGGCAAGAGTGACGGAGCTTATTATGAAAAAAGCGGCGAAACGTGGCTGTGTAATATCACGGACTGACGCTCAGCATATAGCAGAGCTTACACTATGCGATCTTTCCCTTGCTTCTACCGAAACCGATAAGCTGTGCAGTTATGCCGGCACAGGCGAAATAACCGCAGAGATGATAGACAAGCTGACAATAAAACAGCTTGACACAAGCATATATTCGCTTGCGACAGAGCTTCTGAAGGGTAATCGCAGACAGGCGCTCCTGATACTTGACGACCTTATCGCCCAGAAAATCGAGCCTGTTGTTATACTGGCGGCTCTTTCTTCGAATTATATCGACTTCTACCGTGCAAAAACCGCACAGGGAGCAGGAAAATCCTCGCAACAGACAGCCGATGATTTCGGATATGCCAAAAACCGTACCTTCGTTGTGACAAAAGCGATGAATCTTGTATCACGGCTCGATACGGAGCATATAAGAAACTGCCTTGATATTCTGTTCAACGCCGACCTTGCCCTCAAGACGTCAGCGATAAACTACAGAACTGTGCTTGAGGAAACGATAGTAAAACTCTCCCCCGAAAAAATCAGGAGGTCGTACTATTGATAAAGCTCAGACGTGCCGTAATAGTCGAAGGCAAATATGATAAAATAAAGCTCTCCTCCCTGCTCGATACCGTTATAATAACCACAGACGGTTTCGGAATATATAAGGATAAAGAAAAAACCGAGCTGATAAGAACTCTTGCCTCTACCTGCGGAATAGTGATACTTACCGACAGCGACAGCGCAGGACTTAAAATCAGAAATCATATAAAAGGCTGCTGTAAAAACGGCGATATAATAAACGTATTCGTGCCTCAGATAAAAGGCAAGGAAAAACGCAAAACCGTTCCCTCGTCCGAAGGCTATCTCGGGGTTGAGGGACTTGACACAGAGATACTGGAGTCTGCTCTGAAAAAAGCCGGTGTTGCGACCGAAGGCGATACAGCTTACAAAAAACACGACTTTCTGACCAAATCCGATATGATGGATGACGGAATGATAGGCTGTGCCAACAGCTCACAGCTAAGACGTGACGTATTGCTGGCACTCGGCTTACCGCCGATACTCAGCGCAAATACTATGCTTGAAGTGATAAACAGGCTTTATACAAAAGAAGAATATGAAAACGCAGTACGCACTGCGTTTGAAAATAAAAAATGAAACCGTACACGAAAGGTAATTAATTTATGGTCTTTTCAACATCGATATTCATATATCTGTTCCTGCCGATAACCCTGCTGATATATTACATTGCTCCTAAAAAAAGCAAGAACTTTATCATCCTGCTCAGCGGTCTTGTTTTCTATTCGTGGGGCGAGCCTATATACGTTGTGGTAATGCTCATCTCAACAATGATAGACTATTTTGCGGGTCTTGTGATGAACCACTTTGAAGGGAAAAAGCTCCCACGCAAGCTATGCCTTATTGTGTCGGTTGTTATGAATCTCGGACTTCTCGGTGTGTTTAAATACAGCGGATTCATCGCTGAAAACATCAACGCAATAGCAGGAAGTCAGATAATCGACATAAACAATATGAACTTCTTCGGCATTGATTTCCTGCCTATGAATATGCTGCCTATCGGTATCAGCTTCTTCACGTTCCAGTCAATGTCCTATACGATAGACTTATATATGGGCAACGTAAAGGTTCAGAAAAATCCTATCAGCTTTGCGGCTTTCGTGACCCTGTTCCCTCAGATTGTCGCAGGCCCTATCGTAAGATATGACGATGTGGCAAAAGAGCTTGACGACAGAACGATAACGCTCGACCTTATCTATGACGGAATTATAAGATTCATAATCGGACTTTCCAAAAAAGTGCTTATCGCCAACAGCATAGGCGCACTGTGGACAGCGGTAAAATCAACCGACATTTCACAGGTATCTGTAGTAAGCTCGTGGCTCGGAATACTCGCATTCACCTTCCAGATTTACTTTGACTTCTCGGGATACTCCGATATGGCTATAGGTCTTGGCAAAATGATGGGATTCCACTTCCCCGAAAACTTCAACTACCCCTACCTTTCAAAAAGCATTTCTGAATTCTGGCGCAGATGGCATATCACACTCGGTTCGTGGTTTAAATCATACGTCTACTTCCCTCTCGGCGGCAACCGCAAAGGTATGCCGAGAACTATAATGAACCTTGCTATAACGTGGTTCCTTACAGGCGTATGGCACGGCGCAAGCTGGAACTTTGTGCTCTGGGGGCTGTATTTCTTCGTGATCCTCGCGATTGAAAAGCAGGTGGGAGAAAAATCGATGCGGCGCGTGCCGTATCTGCTGCGCAGGCTCGGCACGATGCTGCTGATCATCTTCGGCTGGAACATTTTCTATTACACCGACATGACGCGGCTCGTGCAGAACTTCGGCGTGATGTTCGGGCTTTACGGCGCAGGCTTTTCCAACGCGCAGGCCGGCATCCAGCTGACGAACAATCTGCCGCTGCTGCTCCTCTGCGCCATCGGCGCAACGTCCATCCCGCGCAATCTCGGCAGCCTGTTCGGCGGCGTGTGCGCGCAGGGCGGAAAAAAGAGCGGGCAGATCATCTATGCCGCCGTTTCGTTCGTGTTTGACGCGGCGCTGCTCGCGCTGTCCACGATCGCGCTGGTCGGCTCGACCTATAACGCGTTTTTGTATTTCCGGTTTTAAGGAGGCGGGCTTATGAAAAAAGTATATACGGCGCTTCTGCTGATCCTGCTTGCCGCCATGTTCTCGGTCGGGGTCTATTCGCTGGCCGACTATGACGCGACAGGCTCCGTGTCCGAAAAGCGGGAGTTCGTCAAGCCGGAATTCTCCGTCAAATCGCTGCTGGACGGGACGTATATCCCCGCGCTGGAGCAGTATTATTCCGATACGTTCCCGGGCCGCGAATCGCTTCTGAAAGCGAACAGGACGCTCAATAAATTCTATTATTACTCCGGCAGCGGCGAGGACAGCGTTCTGATCCTCAATCAGAACGATTCCGCCGCGCAGGGCGGCGAATCGCTCGACGCCGTGCAGAAGGCCAACGGCCAGACCCCGCAGCAGGAGCCGCAGACGCCCGCCGAGCCGGATACAACGCCGGAACCGCAGCCGGATACAACGCCGGAACCGGCAGATTCGACGCAGCCACCCGAACCGCCGGAGGAGCAGCCCGAAGAGCAGCCGGAGGCCGACCCGGAGCTTGACACGCCGGAGGAATCCGACGCCAGCTA
>OHTD01000468.1_pt1 | contig 21566 bp, 20 predicted proteins | sample 1578871 | NCBI WGS metagenome assembly OHTD01 (sample SAMEA3879574, study PRJEB24766) | human gut metagenome | biome: human-associated habitat; feature: feces | place: USA | collected 1985/1987 | reverse complement strand
TGGTGGTTTTTACTAATACCTGTTCTCATAAAATGGTTCAAAGAGTGAATCAAAGATCAGCAAAATATGATATCCCGGTGGCAAGAATACATAGCGCCAGCGTGAGTGCTTTGAAAAATGTACTTAATCAATATTGTATATGAATAAAATTGTCATTAGGTTAGTCTAGTCTAACCTAATGACGGCAAGTATTGCCGTTTTTTCTTGAGTAATTATGTTAAAAAGCAAAAACTTCCGTTAAAAATCTAAACGGAAGTTTTTGCTTTAATTAAATTAGTATGGATTTTTTTCGTACATTTTCCGCAGGGATGACAGCGCCTTTTTTTCAATTCTTGAAACATAGCTTCTGCTGATATTAAGCCTTGCGGCAACCTCTCTTTGCGTAAGTGGCTTTTTGTTGTCAAGCCCGTAACGAAGAATTATTATTTCTCTTTCCCGTTCATCTTCAAGGTTTTCAAGATATTCGGCGGCTTTTTCCCATCTTATTTTTTTCTCCAAATCTTCTGCCATATCTCTGTTGTCACTAATTGTGTCTTGCAGAGTCAGCGGATTGCCGTCTCTGTCGCTTTCAAGAGAATCTCCAAGATAAACATCAGTTGCGTTTTTCCTTATATTTCGAAAATGCATCAGTATTTCGTTTTCAATGCACCTGCTTGCATATGTTGCAAGTCTGATGCCTTTATCAGGCTTAAAGCTGTCTATTGCTTTTATAAGTCCTATCGTGCCTATGGAAATTAAATCCTCCGTGTCGTTTGTTTTGGAATAGTATTTTTTTACTATGTGGCTTACAAGTCTTAGATTTCTTTCAATTAAGAGCGCCCTGGCGTTTTTGTCTCCCTCGGCAAGCTTTCGCAGGGCTTCTTCCTCTTCCTTTTTCTTCAGAGGCTTCGGAAAGCAAGAACTGTTGCTTATGTGTAAAATGAAATATAAAACATTTGCTCCGAAAAAAGATATTATTGCGGAAAGCATAACATATCACCGCTTAATCTATATGCTTATGCAGGCTTGTTTAATGCTGTTTTACTGTTCTTTTCAAAAAAATAAGAAGCCGATCGGCGAAAACCCGTTCGGCTTCTTTTATATGAAAAATCTAAGTTCTTTTTGAAGCTCTTTTGAGCTTTTATATCTTTTTGATATTTGCGTGCTTGTTGCTTTTGTAATAATGTGCCTTATTGCGCCGCCGGGCTGGTCAATTGCAGGGTGAGTTCCTGTAATCATAATGTTAAGCAGCACGCCCAGTGCATAAATGTCTGTTGATTTGCCGGATTGAGTAATACCGTATTGTTCAGGTGCGGCATAACCGATTGTGCCGAGAGTGGCTGTATCTTTGCCGTCATTTTCCGAAACGCATCTTGCTATGCTTAAATCAATTAAAACAGCCTTATCATCGCTGTTAATTATTATGTTTTCCGGTTTTATGTCTCTGTGTATTATGCCCAGTGAATGAAGCTCTGTGAGCGCATTGCATCCCGGCTTTTTTGTCTTTATTCGGCTTTTACAGATATGTTTTTAAGCACCGTTTTGGTGCAATAATTATTTCCTTCTGTTTTGTGAGCATATGTTCCGCTGTATTTTGCGGCAATTTCTTTGATTATTTTTGTGCCGTATCCATGTTCGTTGGCTTTGCTTTGAAGTCTGTTTTCGTGCCCGCGCGGTTTGCCGTTTCTGCTTTCAAAAACAATTTCGTCTTTATTTATTTCAACTCTAATAAAGCTTTTTTTATTGTTGTTTAGTTTTGATGCGGCGGTAACGGAATTATCCGCAATGTTAAAAAGAATTCGGCAAATATCATAATCATCTGCTTGTATCGGAAAACTTTCATCTATCTCAACATCAAGCTTAACTCCAACCTTTTTTGCTTCCTGCTTTTTAAGATAAAGCGTTGTGTTTATCGCATCGTTTGAACAAACGGAAAATTCGGAAATTTGGCTTATGTCATCGCTTGTTTTGTTTAGAATATGCAATGCCTTTTCCGGCTTGCCCATTTCAATAAATCCCGCTGCAGTTGCGGTTATGTTAGCAAAATCATGCTTAATTCTTCTGTATCTTTGCTTTTCCTCATTAAGCATAAGCATTTGGTTGTAATCCATTTTGTTGCGCAGAATTTCCCGTTCACCGATGATGTTTTGGCGGTGGATTTTCTCAAAATATTCAATAACAAAGGGAAAGGAACAGTCAAACAGCATAACAAGAAGCAAAATAATATACACAACAATGTTGGCTATTCTGTCTTTTGCGTCTGATCCGCTGTATGCTCCCGGTGCGGTAAACATGGCAATAGACACAACCACTATGTGTGAAAAAGGCAAAAAGGTTATATAAGCAAATACTTTTTTACTTCTGTCCTTAGCTTTTTTTGAATCTGCCGCTTTAAGTATGCCGGCAAATAAAAAGCTGCTTGCAATGAAAATGATGCACGAAATCATATATGTAGACATATAGTCTGTGTAATCGTGCGTAATTATTTTTTCAAAAGTTGTGTTATAAACAATGGAGTAAAGAGCGGCTATTCCAAACATACAGCCAAGGTTCGAAATAAGCCAGAAAAGCATTGAAATTACTTTTTTATAAACGCTTCCCGTCATCATAAACAGTGCTATGAAAAACAGTAAAATGCAATAAACAACATAGCCCAATTTGCTCACCGTTGTGTCGGCATTATAAAAAAGAAGCGAAGTAACTATTCTTGCCGCAAAAACAGCACCGAAGGTTGCAAGCGGGCTGAATTTGTCTTTCAGCAAGCTTCTTGAAATGTTGTAAAATGCAAACGCCGTTGCAAAAAGCTGCATAATTCTCCATGGAAACATGGTGGAAAGATCAATTATCGGCCCCAAAAAAACACCCCTTTCTTTGCTATTTTGTCAGTAGATATAATTGATATTGCTTAATAATTTTGCCGTATTTTTTCGGCGGCACGGGTATTTTCTCACCGCATTTAAGAATAAGCTTATGTGGCTCGTATGTTTCAATTTGATTAAGATTAACTATGTAGCTTTGATGGCATCTCAAAAAATACAGCGGCAGCTCTGCTTGGTATTTACTGAGGCTTGTGTGAATCGTTATTTCTTTCCCGCCTGTAATGTGCATTTTTATGTTGTTTCCCTGCGTCGTTTCAAGGTAATGAATATCACGGTAGCTTATTATGTGATTTTTGCTGCCTGATTTTATTATTACGCTTTCCGGGTTTCTTTGCGAACTGTTTTGAAGGGCTCGCTTTAATGCTTTTTCGATTTTTTCATCCGTCATTTTTGATTTAATCAAAAAATAGCAACAATTACTGTCTGAAATATTATAAGCACTTGCAGGAAACGAAGTCATGAAAATGATTTGAGTGTATGATGAGCGAATGTTGTTTATTGACCAATTCATTGAATTTTCGTTATTAACCATTATGTCAAGAAAAAGCACATCAACCTTTGTGTCCGCAAGCACCTCGGCAAGCCGATTTAAATCTGAAACAATTTGTATATTGTAGTCCGTTTCAAAAAAACCTGCCAGGCAATTTCTAACCTTATATTCCACGATTTCACGAAAATCGGTGTCGTCATCGCATATAACTATGTTAAGCATATATTATCACTGCTTTCGTCGAATAATGTAGTTTGATTATAGCTTACTTTAAAAGTTTTGTGTAGAGCTATATATAAATAAATTGTAAATATTTTTGCCTAATTTGTAATCATAACGGAATTTGATTACAAATCATTTATTCTGTAATGGCGTTTCTGTAAAATTCAATTGCTCCGTCAATCATTTCGCTTCCTGCTTCGTCAAAAGGAAATAAAACACTGTAAACGTGAGCAAGACTTTTGCCGTTGTATTTCGGATAATCCTTCAGTGTTGTTTCCACACCTTTGTTTTCAAGCAAGGCCGCCAGCTTTTGAGTTTGCTTTCTTGCAAGGCTGTCACCGCTGCTTGTTATAAGATATGTTGGCGGCAATGCATTTGCATAACCGATTATTTCATCAAAGTTCATATAATTGTATGTGCTTTTATGTTTATAATCGCTTCCCCAAAGAAGCTTTGTGTATATGCTGATTGCACCGTCTTTCATATACGCAACTGGAGAAGTGAGCAGCAATGCATCTATATCCATATCAACTGCAACTGTTTCAAAAACATCTCTTAATTCCGCACTTTGAATCAGCACCGAAGAATATGCCGCAAGCATTCCGCCTGCCGAATCCCCGGTAAGCATAATGCTGTTTTCGTCGCAGGGGTAATTTTTCATTTCCTCAGAAATACTTTTTAAAGCAGCCATAACATCCTGCAGCTGCTCCGGCACAATAACATCCGGCACAAGGCGGTAGCTTATGCTGAAAACAACAAAACCTCTGTCTGCAAGAGCACGGCAGTAATATTCGTTTAAATCCTTTGTGGCATACATCCACCCACCGCCGTGTATGTCTATAATTACAGGCAGTTTTGCATCGGAATCTGTGTTTTTCGGATAAAACACATCATATTTGTGATAAAGATTTCCGTCATCTATGTAGGGAATATCTTTTCTCATTTCAACTTCTGGCGGCGTTTGCGTGCTGTGCTTTTTTTCATCACCCTTTGCACAAAAATACCAGATCATTTCCATAAGCTTCATAACCGGATTTTTGTCCAAATTGCCTACGGAATCGCTTTTGTATTCAATTGAATCCGATTTGAGCATTCCGCCTATATAGGTGACATTTTCAGCGGTGTCAGCTTGCTTCTTTGTTACAATTCCTATAAATGCCGTTGCGGCAATTGCAATGGCAAGAATAATGCAAATAACGGCCTTTAATGCTTTTGCGGCTTTGCTTTTATTATGCTTTTTTGCCTCCGTTGATAATTGCGTCATGGCTTAAATCTCCTTTTATTTGTAATGTTTCAGATTAAGTGAAGCTGTGTTCAACTGTTATAACAAGAAAAGCACGTTTGTCTTTTTTTAATATTTCTGCCTGCAAATCGCTTATTATTTCTTTGTTGCTTTTCGGATAATTGTGGGGAATAACAAGGTCAAATATAAAGTTTGCTCTTTCTTTTCCGTCAACAACTCTGAAATCATGAAAGTCAAATCTTTCGTCATATGCCTTGATAACCTCTCTCATCATTTCTCGGTCATGGTTTATTTGTTCGTCATTAACAACAATCGGGTCCATGTGAATGCACATGTTTATGTTTAATCGCTTGCTTATGATTTTTTCCGTTAAATCAATAATCTCGTGCACTTCGATAATATCAGCGTCACTCGGCACTTCCGCATGTGCCGATGCAATGATTCTTCCAGGGCCGTAATCATGCACAATTAAGTCGTGCACGCCGAATATAAATTTCTGCTCAAGCATGATACTTTCTATTTCTTTTACCAGCTCCGGATCGGGGGCTTTGCCCAACAAGCGGCTCATAATGTCTTTAACTATGTCTATTCCGGAAACAAAAATAACTATTGCAACTATTATGCCGATAATTCCGTCTGCATAAATAAATTTAGTGAAATGAGAAATTAAAAGAGCGGCAATCGTTGCGGCGGTGGCAATGCAGTCGTTAAGCGCATCCTGTTTAACTGCTTTTGCATTAACATTGTCTGTTTTTTTATAGATTTTATCATTAAAGTATGCCATCCAAAGCTTAACTCCGATGGCTGCAATAAGTATTATCAGTGATATTATGCTGAATTTAACATTTTGTGGGTTTATTATTTTTTCAATGCTGTTTTTGCCAAGCTCAAAACTCATAAGGAATATCAAAAAAGAAATAATGAGCGCACTTATGTACTCAATTCTGCCATGGCCGAACGGGTGTTCGTCGTCCATCGGCTTGTTTGACAGCTTAGTGCCAACTATTGTTACTATGTTTGAGCTTGCATCCGAAAGGTTGTTTACGGCATCTGCGGTAACGGAAACAGAATTTGTTGCCACGCCTACGGCAAATTTAAATGCACAAAGAAGCAGATTGCAAAAAATGCCGACTATTCCGGAAAGAACGCCGTATCCCTCTCGTTTTTTTGTTTCGCTCAAATTTTTATTTCTGAAATAGAGTTTTATAATCAAATCGCTCATTGTTTTTTCACCGTTCCTTCAGAGTAATTTATAAACTAGTATATTTAAAAGCGTTGTATTTTATAATATCATCTTTTTTTGCCTAATACAATAAAAATTTGGTTTGTGCTTTTCTATTTAAGAGCCGCTGTTTTAACGCTGTACAGAAGCGAAGGTTTGTGCTATAATCTCTGCGGAGGTTGAATATGAAAACTTTTATGATTATAAACGGCTCTCCAAGGAAAGACGGCGTTTCCGCAGAGCTTGTAAAGCAGGTTAAGCCGCATTTCTTGGATTGCGAAATAAAGGAATATAATGTTTTTGATTTGGCTCCGGCACCTTGCACCGATTGCAAGTATTGTGAATATCATGAGGGCTGCGCAAATCATGATCTTGATATATTTTTTGAAGATTTTGAAGCTGCGGATTATGTTGTGTTTTTCACACCGGTTTATAATAATTTTTTTCCCGCTCCGTTAAAGGCGGTTATAGACCGCTTTCAGCGCTATTTTAATGCTCGGTATAAGCGAGGAGCCAAGCCGCCGATTGAAAAGCCTAAAAGAGTCGGAGTGATTATTTCGTCCGGTTCAAATGCAAGAATAGCCGCTGATTTTATGACAAACACTTTGCGCCAATCTTTCGCCGTGCTCAACGGAGAAGTGTGCGCAAGATATTATATTCCGAATACCGATCTCGGTATGTACACATTCAATTTAACTGAATTGATGCAGTTTATTCATCAACTCAAGGGCTGATAAAAAAATGCAGATCAAGCTTTGGCATTGCGCCTTGCTCGGTCTGCATTTTTTGCGGTATTTGTAAAAATGTTTATGCGGACACATCGCAACGCAATTTACATTGTTTTGTGCTTTGACTGCTCGGAATGTTTCTTATAGTAAAACACACAGATTTGTTGCTTACTTGTTTAATTTCTTTGCAATCAGTTCAGCCTTTTTATCGTCAAATATGTTTGTTAATCCTTCCCATGTCAGTTGGCGCCTTTCAAACCAAAGGTTTTGGAAAAATCCTTTAATCTTGTTCGGATTTGCCGTGCAAAGCTTTGTATATCCTATTCCGTTTTTATCAAGGTAAGAATAATAGAAGTTTATTTTGTTTAGGAATTCTTCATAAGAGCTGTTTCCGCTCCAAACCGTTTCGCTCATTGCGCCAAACCGTGGATATGTCATTTTGTCCGCTTTTCTCATGTCAGGCACATATTCCGTCCATAATGTTGCCTCTGCTCCTAAGCAGTTGCCGCTGAATAACTTATGATTTGCGGTGTCTTTTAAGCTTATATAGCCATATGGCAGGTCAATATAATAAGCACTTGTGCTTGTGTCTATAAACGCTCTGTTTCCCGTGTCTGTATCTTTGCATTTCGTGAATCCCAAGTCTTCGGAAAGCAGTTTGTCGTCTTTTAAATCCCAGCTCCACATAAATGCCTGCTTGCCCTTGCTTTTGCAGTAGTCATTTATTCTGTTCATAAAATAACATTGCAGTTCTTCCTCGTCTTTTAAACCAAGCTCCTTAATTTTTGCACGGCAATGCGGGCAAATGTGCCATCTGTGTTTCGGAACTTCGTCGCCTCCGATGTGAAAGTATTTATCCGGAAACATTTCACAAAGCTCGTCTATAACATCCTCAACAAATTTATATGTGCTTTCCTTTCCGGCACACATAACATCGTGTTTAACTCCCCAATGATCGGCAACGGGCAAATTTCTCTCAAGGCAACCAAGATAATTATAGCATGCCATTGCACTTCTGCTGTGGCCGGGAATGTCAAATTCGGGCATAACGGCAATTCCGAAATTGTGGGCATAATCAACAATGCTTTTTATATCGCTTTTTGTGTAATATCCGCCGTGAGGTTTGTGATTGAAATTTGTTTTTTTCCTTATTGAGCCAACTTCGGTCAGCAACGGGTATTTTTTTATTTCAACTCTCCAACCCTGATCCTCGGTTAAATGCAAATGCAAAAGGTTCAGCTTATGCAGAGCCATTTTTCTGATAAATAGTTTAACATCTTCAACGGGGTAAAAATATCTTCCCACATCAAGCATAAATCCCCTGATTTTACAGCTTGGTTTGTCCTTAACAATTATATGCGGCACATTTTTTCCAAATTCAAATAAAATTTGCTTAAGGGTTTGAAGCGCAAATACTTTGCCTGCGGTTCCGCTTGAATATATGCGGATTTTTTCGCCTGTTTCAAGCCGATATTCTTCGTCTTGAAGCGCCGAATCATCAATGAATTCGATTTCCGTTGAGTTTCCTTGCTTTATATCTGTCTTGCTTAAAAAATAATAAAAATCATCAAGCACATCGTTGCTTATTTTATCGCTTTGTAAATGAATGGATTTTATTTCAAAAATTTTATTTTTGTCTGTTTTTTCAAATAAAGGTGTGGGTACTATATTAAGCATTGCTATGCGCCTTTCAAGGTGTTTTAAATAATTATACACTAAATTACTTTTGTTGGCAACCGGCTTGGCTCAGGCTTTTTGAACGGCAGGATATAGGGATTTCTTCAGTTGAATTGCGACAGTTTTAAACATAACAGCCTTGCGTGCCGGGTTTATTATTTGTTAAAACATTATTTATGATTATTTATTGATAAAATCAAGCTGTTATGCTATAATTGCGTTATTATTATGGAGAAGTGTGGGTAAATGGTAATTTTAGGTATAGATCCCGGCTATGCTATAGTCGGCTGGGGCGTTTTGGAATATAAAGCCAATAAATTCAGGGTTATCGATTACGGTGCAATAACCACAGAAGCAAAAACACCTTTTCCGCTTCGGCTGATGGATATTTATAACGGAATGAATAAAATAATTTCTGATTATAAACCTCAGGTTATGAGCATGGAAAAGCTTTTCTATAATAACAATGCAAAAACAGTTATTGATGTTGCGCAGGCAAGGGGAGTTATAACTCTTGCGGCTCAGCAAAACGGAGTTCAAATTTCAGAATATACTCCTTTGCAGGTTAAGCAGTCTGTAACGGGATACGGCAGAGCCGTAAAAAAACAGGTGCAGGAAATGACAAGAATTATTCTTAATCTTGAAAAAATCCCCAAGCCGGATGATACGGCGGATGCCCTGGCAATGGCAATTTGCCATGCGCACTGCAGCGGCAGCCTTCTCGGAGGAATGAACAACTATAATATTATTGCGCGATAGCTTTTTTGCTGCATGAAAGGGTGTAACCGAATTATGATATATAACTTAACCGGAAAAATATCTTATATTTCCGATCAATTTGTTGTTGTTGAATGCGGCGGCGTAGGCTTCAAATGCTTCACTTCTTTGAATACTGCCAAAACAATAGGCTCAATCGGATCTTCCGTAAATCTTTTTACATATCTTTCCGTTAAGGAGGATGCTCTTGATCTTTACGGCTTTGCAACCGAGGATGAATTGAATTGCTTTAAGCTTTTGATTTCAGTTTCCGGAGTTGGTCCGAAGGCGGCTGTGTCAGTGCTTTCGGAGCTTTCACCGTCTAAACTGGCTATCGCCGTTGCTGCAGGGGATGTTAAATCAATTACAAAGGCAAACGGCGTGGGTAAAAAAATTGCAGAAAGAATTGTGCTTGAACTAAAGGATAAGCTTGTAAACTCCGTTGGCGGCGAAATTTCGGCAGATATAGGCTCTGCTGCTTCAATTGTTGAAGAATCCTCATCTGCAGAAGCAGTTGAGGCACTTGTTGCACTCGGCTTCAGCCAAAGCGATGCGGCAGTTGCAGTAGGCTCAATGGATAAATCTCTTTCTGTTGATGAAATGATAAGGCTTGGATTAAAACAGCTTGCGGGAAATTTATAATTGGTGAATAATGATGGATGAAATGGATTTTGAAAACAGAATAGTATCCACCGAATTTAATCAGGCAGACGGCGATATGGAAAACAGCCTTCGCCCAAAGCAGATGAGTGATTATATAGGGCAGGATAAGGTTAAAGAAAATCTTTCGGTTTATATTCAAGCCGCAAAAGGCAGAGGAGAAGCTCTTGATCATGTGCTTCTTTACGGCCCGCCAGGGCTTGGCAAAACAACTCTTGCAGGAATTATAGCCAATGAAATGGGTGTAAATATAAGAATAACAAGCGGCCCGGCAATTGAAAAGCAAGGCGATCTTGCAGCTTTGCTTACTAATTTGCAAGAGGGCGATGTGCTTTTTATAGATGAAATTCATCGCCTTAACAGAAGTGTTGAAGAGGTGCTTTATCCGGCAATGGAGGACAGGGCACTTGATATTATTATCGGCAAAGGGCCGTCTGCAAGGTCAATCAGGCTTGATTTGCCTAATTTTACGCTTGTGGGCGCAACAACACGTGCAGGTCAGCTTTCTGCACCGCTCAGAGACAGATTCGGCGTTATTATGCGATTGGAGCTTTATACTCCGCAGGAGCTTTCGGTTATTGTTAAGCGCAGTGCATCAATTCTCGGAATAGATATTGATGATGAAGGTGCAGCGCAAATAGCGGCTCGCTCAAGGGGAACTCCCCGTATAGCAAACAGGCTGCTCAAGCGAAGCCGCGATTTTGCGGAGGTTAAGTATAACGGGGTTATAACCGAAGAGGCCGCTGCCGATGCTCTGTCAAGAATGGAGGTTGATGATCTCGGCCTTGATGCAATAGACAGAAGATTGCTTACGGCAATGATTAAAAACTATAACGGCGGTCCGGTAGGCCTCGAAACCATTGCAGCGGCAATAGGCGAAGAGGCAGTTACTATTGAGGATGTTTATGAGCCGTATCTTATGCAAATCGGGTTTTTGAGTCGAACACCGAGGGGCAGATGTGCTTCTCCCGCCGCTTATAAGCATCTTGGCTTTGAGCAGGACGGCCAACAATCCTTAATCTGATTTATTCAAATATGCAGGTTGTGTTTTTGCGAGGCAATAACACTTAAGCACACATTTAATTTTATTGAAAGGTTACTGTATTATGGGCAAATTATTCGGAACAGACGGTGTAAGAGGCATCGCAAATAAAGATTTAACAAATGAGCTTGCCATGCAAATAGGTATGGCGGCAGCCGAAATTCTTATTGAGGAATGTGAAGGCACACCTACCGTTATGATCGGAAAAGACACAAGAGCATCGGGCGATATGCTTGAAGCGGCACTTACGGCAGGCTTTTGTTCGGTTGGTGTTAATGTGCTTTCAGTTGGTGTGGTTCCAACTCCCGCAGTTGCTTATCTTGTCGGCAAATACGGCTGTGCGGCAGGTGTTATGATTTCTGCTTCACATAATCCTTGCGAATATAACGGAATAAAAATTTTTCAGTCAACCGGTTATAAGCTTCCTGATGAAACAGAAGAAAAAATCGAAGCAATAATACTTGATAAAAATTATCAAATAAAAACAAAAATCGGCGGCGAAGTTGGCAAAAGAATTTATTGCAAAACTGCTGTTGAAGATTATATCAACCATGTTGTTTCCGTAACGGATGTAAGGTTTGACGGCTTAAATATCGCAATAGACACGGCAAATGGTTCTGCTTCCGTTTGCGCAAAGGAGATATTTACACGCCTCGGCGCTAAGTGCCATATGCTTTCGGACACTCCGAACGGCGTTAATATCAACGATAAATGCGGCTCAACTCATCCGGAGGAGCTTATGGCTTTTGTTAAGGCAAATAAGCTTGATCTCGGTGTTGCGTTTGACGGTGATGCAGACCGTATGCTTGCCGTTGATGAAAACGGTGAGCTGGTAGACGGAGATAAGATTATTGCAATCTGCGCATCTCAAATGAAGCAAGACGGAAAACTTGCAAAAGACACCGCTGTTGTTACCGTTATGAGTAATATGGGCTTTTTTAAATTCTGTGAGGAAAATGAAATCAATTGTGCAAAAACCGCAGTAGGCGACAGATATGTTCTTGAAAGAATGCTTCAAAAGGGCTATAATATCGGCGGCGAGCAGAGCGGTCATGTTATTTTTCTTGATTATGCCACCACGGGAGACGGTGAATTGTCTGCCGTTAAGCTTATTGAAACAGTCGTTAAAAGCGGTGCAACTCTCGGTGCGCTTGCAAAAATAATGACGGTTTATCCTCAGGTGCTCATAAATGTTCCCGTAACTCCGGAGGGCAAGCTTAAATATAATAATGACGAATACATCATTTCTGCGGTTCAAGAGGCAGAAATGGAGCTTCACGGCGACGGCCGTGTGCTTGTTCGTGTTTCCGGCACGGAGCCTTTGGTGCGTGTTATGCTTGAAGGAAAAAATATCGAGCAAATAACAAAACTCGGAAATCAAATTGCAGATGTGGTAAAGGAAAGACTCAGCTGATGAGATACACAAAAGATTGGGCGGATTATGAGCTGATTGATTGCTCCTGTGGTGAAAAGCTTGAAAGATGGGGTAATCAGGTGCTTGTGCGTCCGGATCCGCAGGTTATATGGAAAAGCGAAAAAAAGAATAAACTTTGGTATTCTTGTGATGCGCGCTATCATCGCTCAAGTTCGGGCGGCGGCGAATGGCAATTTTTTAAAAAAGTGCCTCCGGCGTGGAAAATTAAATATAAAGACTTAACCTTTAATATCAAAACAATGGGATTTAAGCACACCGGGCTTTTTCCCGAGCAGGCTGTCAATTGGGATTATGTCAGAGATATTATTCGCACAAGCGGCAGGAAAGATATAAAAGTTCTTAATCTTTTTGCTTACACGGGCGGTGCCACGGTTGCCTGCCTCAAAGAAGGCGCTTCTGTTGTGCATGTTGATGCTTCAAAGGGAATGACTCTTTGGGCAAAAGAAAATGCAAAAGACAGCGGAGTTTCAGATAAGCCGGTTCGCTGGATTGTTGATGATTGCATAAAATTTGTTCAGCGTGAAATAAGGCGCGGCAACAAATATGATATTGTCATTCTCGATCCTCCGTCTTACGGCAGAGGTCCAAAGGGTGAAATTTGGCATCTTGAAGATCAGCTTTATGATTTTGTGCAGCTTGTTGAGCAGGTGCTTTCCGATAATGCGCTTGCCGTGTTGCTGAATTCATACACAACCGGGCTTTCGGCATCTGTTATGAAGTATATTCTTGATGATGTTATCGTTAATAAGAAAGGCGGCAGTGTTTTTGCGGATGAAATCGGGCTTCCGGTTTCCTCCGGCGCAGGTGTTTTACCATGCGGTGCAACTGCTGTTTGGAAAAATCAATAAATGAGTTTAATTGAATTTCAAAATGTCTCTTTTTCTTACGGTACCGATGAGGGCGAGGAAAAAGTTGATGTTATAGAAAATTTAAATTTGAATATAGAAAAAGGCAGCTTCACTGCCGTGCTTGGCCATAACGGCTCCGGAAAATCAACGCTTGCTAAGCTTACAAACGGAATTCTGTTTCCGCAGCAGGGAAAAGTTATTGTTGACGGTGCCGAAACAAAGCCGGACGACAGTATTTTTGACATTCGTAAAAAAGTGGGTATGGTTTTTCAAAATCCCGATAATCAGATAGTGGCTTCAATCGTAGAAGAGGATGTTGCTTTCGGTGTTGAAAATTTAGGTGTGCCGCCGCAGGAATGCCGCAGGCGTGTTGATGAAGCTATGAAAACAGTAGGTATCTATGAGCAACGCTTAAAAGCACCGCATAAGCTTTCGGGCGGCCAAAAGCAGCGGGTTGCCGTTGCAGGCATAATTGCCATGAAGCCGGAATGTATTGTGCTTGATGAACCCACTGCAATGCTTGATCCCAGCGGCAGGGCAGAGGTGCTTGAAACAATTAAAAAGCTCAATAAGGAAGAAGGCATAACTGTTGTGCTTATAACGCATTATATGGATGAAGCCGTTCAGGCTGATCGTGTTGTTGTTATGGACAGTGGCAGGATTGTTATGGATGACACTCCGAGAAATGTTTTTGCTCAGGTGGAAACCGTTAAGTCTTACGGCCTTGATGTGCCTCAGTCAACGGAGCTTTTGCATCGATTGGGATTGAAACCCGAAAAAACGGTTTTAAACTCAGATGAATGCGTTGAATACTTGTTAACCGCACTTAAAAGCAGCAAATGAAAGCTGCTCAAGCGGAATTGTGCTTTTGTTAGGCACGAATTAAATGAATTTTAAAAAACAGCAAACGGAAAGGCTGAGTGAATATAAATGTCGGTATTGGTTTGCGAAAAATTGAATTACCTTTACAGCATCGGCACTCCGTTTGAAACAGCTGCCATTAAAGATGTTGATTTCTCTGCCGATAAGGGTGAAATGATTGGAATTATCGGCCATACGGGCAGCGGTAAATCAACTCTTATTCAGCATATGAACGGCTTACTTGAGCCGCACAGCGGTTGTGTGATTCTTAACGGAAATGATATTTGGACTAAAGAAAACAGAAAAAAAATAAGAAATGTGCGTTTTACCGTCGGCCTTTGCTTTCAATATCCGGAATATCAAATTTTTGAAGAAGATATATTTAAAGAAATTGCTTTCGGCCCAAAACAGATGGGGCTTTCGGAAGAGGAAACCGCAAAGCGTGTGCGTGAAAGCATGGAATTTGTAGGCTTAAAAAGCGATATGGTTGATAAATCGCCGTTTGATTTATCCGGCGGTCAAAAAAGGCGTGTTGCAATAGCTTCCGTTATTGCAATGATGCCGCAAGTTCTTATTCTTGATGAGCCTTGTGCAGGGCTTGATCCCAAAGGCAGGGATTCGATTCTTGATATGATTAAAAAATATCAAAAATCAACAGGCAGCACGGTAATTATAGTTTCTCATTCAATGGAGGATGTTGCAAGGCTTTGCAGTAAGGTTTATGTTATGAACGGCGGAGAGGTTGCCATGAACGGCACCGTTGCCGATGTTTATTCAAGAGGAAATGAACTCAAAGCCATGGGGCTTAATGTGCCGCAGGTAACAGATATTTTCATCAAGCTTAAAGAGCATGGCATTGATTGCAAAACAGATATCTATACGATTGATCAGGCACAGGCAGAGATTAAAAGACTTATGAACACGGGGGTGCACTGTGAGTGATATAACCTTGGGGCAATATTTCCCCGGAAATTCTTTTATTCATAAAATGGACGCACGAATGAAAATAATGCTAACCGTTGCCGTGATTGTTGCGCTTTTCGTGTGCAAAAACTTTTATACCCTTGCTATGGTAACAGTATTTTCTGTTGCAATTGTTTTGGCGTCCAAAATCTCTCTTAAAACGATTTTTAAAAGCATTAAGCCGCTTGCGGTTATAATTATCATAACATCGGTGCTTAATCTTTTTTATGGTCAGGGAGAGCCTCTTGTAACTCTTTTCGGCAGGCTGAAAATCACAGAGGCGGGCATTTGCACGGCAATCTTTATGTCTGTCAGAATTATATTGCTTGTTGTTGTCGGCTCGTTTTCGCCGCTTAAGGTGTTTAAGCTTGATGTACATTCGGTTGCAATGACTATGACTATTGCACTTCGTTTTATACCTACGCTTATTGAAGAAATAGATAAAATCACGGCAGCACAAAAATCAAGAGGAGCAGATCTTGAAAGCGGTAACCTTGCACGCAGGGCTAAGGCACTTGTGCCGATTCTTATTCCTTTGTTTATATCTTCGTTCAGGCGTGCAAACGAATTGGCTTATGCCATGGATTGCCGTTGCTACAGAGGCGGCGTGGGCAGAACAAAAATGAAGCAGGTTAAAATGGAGGGCAGGGATTATGCCTCTCTTGCTGCGGTAGCAGTTTTGTTTGCGCTTGTTATCTATATAAATACACTGACGGCGGCAGTAATATGATAAATTATTTGTTATATATAGCTTATGACGGCTCTGAATATCACGGCTGGCAAATTCAAAAAAATGCCTTAACGGTGCAACAGGTTTTTCAGCAGGCGCTCGAAAAGCTTTTTTGCGAAAAAGCAGATATTAAAGGATGCAGCAGAACAGACAGCGGTGTGCATGCCAATATGTATTGCATATCTTTTAAATCTGAAAAGGAATTACCGTGCCGTAATGTTGTTGCGGGGCTAAATACATATTTGCCGAAAAATATAGCGGTTTTTGATTGCAAAATAATGCCGCTTGATTTCCATGCAAGATACAGTGTTCATTCAAAAGAATATGTATATAGGGTGCTCAACGGCAAAATAAGAAATCCTTTTTTGCAAAATTATGCGTTTCACTATAAATATCCTATAGATGCCGAATATCTTGACAGAGAGGCAAAAGCTTATATAGGCACTCATGATTTTGCGGCATTTTGCTCCGCAAATTCAAAGGTTGAAAGCACCGTAAGAACAGTTTATGATTTCAGGGTTGAGCGTTTTGGCGATGAAGTTCGTTTTATTGTCAGTGCAAACGGCTTTCTCTATAATATGGTGCGAATTATGGTGGGAACTCTTTTGTTTGTGAATGAGGGTAAAATAAAAGCCGGTGAGCTTTCGGATGTTATAGAAAGCCAAAACAGAAGCCGTGCGGGAAAAACCGCTCCTCCGCAGGGGCTTTACCTTAACAAGGTCAATTATTAAATTTTAGTTAATATATATTTCAGTGTGCGTTAATTTTTGAGGGTTATTATGGCATCATCTCAGCGTGAAGCAGAACGAGAAAAAAGAAAAAAAGCAAAAAATCGCAAGCGAATGCGTATCGCATGGGCAATAGTGGGCATTGTTGTTGCCGTTTTGCTTGTTATGCGTGTTGCCGAAACGGATTTTTCTTCTCTTTCAATAAATAAAAATAATTCGGAAACTGTTTCCGAAAAAAATAAATTTCCTTATCAACTTTCTTCCGGCGGTGATTTATCATTCGGAACGATCGGCGGAGGAATTTATGTTCTTGATGATACGGCTTATACGGTGCTGGATGCTTCAAATGCAAATCTTGTGCAAACCTTTAATCACGGCTATGCAAATCCGATAATTGAAACCTCCGGAAGTTATTCGTTGCTTTATGATCAGGGCGGCACTTCTTATCGCCTTGATACGGAGAAAAAGAATGTGTATTCCGATAAAACCGAAAATCAGCTTCTTTGTGCTTCGGTTTCGCAATCAGGCAGCGTTGTTTTGTGCACAACTTCCGATTCCGCAAAAAGCAATGTAACGGTATATAATAAATCTCTTAAGAAAAAAATGAGCTATGATGTTGCAAACGGTTATGTTATTGCCGCTGCAATAGACGGCAACGGCACTCGAATTGCTTTTGCGGCCGTTAATTCGGAAAATGCTAAGCTTAAAACAATTGTTTACACAATGAATATCAGCGATTCAGAACCGAGAGCACAGTTTGAATATTATTCTTCGCCTGTTGTTGATTTGCATTTTTCATCAAGTGATTTGTTTGTTGTTGGCTCTGATTTTGTAAGCGTTGTTAGCGGGCTTAAATCTGAAATGAAAATTTTTGAGCAAGGCAGCGTAAACACTGTTTCGTTTGATTATGACAGTTCAAATAATCTTATTTACGCTTATTCCGAATATTCCGGCTCTGCCGATAATAAAATAGCGGTTGTGAAGCGAAACGGCAAGGTGCGCGATATTGTAACCACAGCCTCTGCCGTAAAAGATGTTTCCGGATCTTCATCATATGTCAGCGTTTTAACTTCAGACAGTGTTGTAACTTATAAAATTTCCGATTCATCCGTTAAACAAACATATAAAGCTGATGATTCTTACACCTCAATAAAGCAGGTTTCTTCAAAGGTTTTTGCAAAAAGGCAAACTCTTGTTGAATTGTTTGAGGGCAGCACGGAGTGATTGTTTTTTTATGCAAATAAATATTCTTGATATAATTCTTGTTTTATCGGTTGCGGCTTGTATTGTTGCAGGGTATTTTAAAGGATTGCTTCGCAGCGTTATTTCCTTTGCCAAATATGCCGTTGGGATCCCGCTCGCTTTCTTTACTGCGGATAAATATTCTGCTCAGGTATATAATTCTTTTTTTCGTGAAATTGCGCTGAATAAAGTAACAAATGGTATTGAAAATTCGGCAAATATAGATTCCCTTGCGGAATCAGTTAAAGAAAGTGTTGCATCGCTTCCTTTCGGGCTTTCCGGAATTGTTGATACTTCGTTTCTTGATAACATAAATAATTCAACGGCAGCTCAGGCAATAACAAAAAATGTGCTTGATCCCGTGTTGCTTGTTGTTGTTAAAGCGGTTGTGTTTCTCATTGTGCTGCTTGCGGTTTCGCTTGTTGTGCTTTTGATTTCAAAAATAGTAAAAAAGCTTGAGGAAAAAGACCATATGCCGCTAAAAAAAACAAATAAGTTTTTGGGTGCTCTTTTGGGCGCTTTCAAGGGCGTTGTTCTTCTTGCGGGGATTTGTGCGGCGCTTGTGTTTGTGCGTGATTTTGTTTTTGCTTCCTCGCAAAATGAATTTGTAAAACTTGTGGATTCAAGCTCTGTTGCAGAGTTTATAAATAAAATAAATCCGTTGATTAAGCTTGTTTAACTGCGGATTGCCCATTGGGCGGAAAGGCATTGATTATGAGTAAATTAAAGGAAAATCTTAAAGATCTTTTCACCGATTGGAATACAATACCAAATTGGATGTGCTTTGTAAGGATTGCGCTTATTCCGGTTTTTGCCGTTCTTTTCATTAAAGGATATTATCTTTGGGCTGTAATTACAATGATTGTTGCAGCTCTTACAGATGTTTTTGACGGCAAAATTGCAAGAAAATACAATATGGTTTCGAATCTCGGAAAAATTCTCGATCCCATTGCAGATAAGCTTTCTCAAATGGCAATCGTTGTTATCCTTATAATAAAGTTTTGGCAAAACGACGGTATTGTTAAATACATATTTTTCCTCTTTATCATAAAAGAGCTTATTATGATAATCGGCGGCGGTATATTGCTTTCAAAGGGTATGCGCCCAACAGCGGCAGAAGTGTGGGGCAAAGCAGCAACGGTTGTTTTCTATGTGTTTATGATAACGATTATAGCTTTGGGATCTCCTGATTCTCCGCTTGTCGGCGTATGGTTCTTTAAGCAGCTTCCGCAAACGCTTACAACCGTTATGGTTATAATTTCGGCAGTGCTTGCGTTTGTTTCTCTTTTCGGCTATGCTCCGGGTTTTATAAAGCAAATGAAAGAGAATAAGGCTGCTTCAAAATCCGATAATAAGAAAAACAGTTAAGGAGTAACTTAATGAAACAACAGATGTGCAGTAAATGCGGAATTCGCCCCGCAGTTCTGTTTATACAAAAAATGGAAGACGGTAAAGTTGTCCCCGAAGGGCTTTGTATTAAATGTGCAAGGGAAATGAATGTCGGCTCCATAAATCAAATGATAGATCAGCTTGGTATTTCCGATGAAGAGCTTGAGCAAGCTTCGGAGCAAATGAGTCAGTTTATGGAAAATATGCAGGACTTTGATTTTGGCTCTGTAGGTGAAATGCTTGATCCCGATAATGCGGAAGGTGCTCAAACATTGCCTTTTGCAAGCCTTTTTGGAAATAATTCGTCTGAAAACGAAACTAAGGATGGCAAATCCTCAGGCAGAAAAAAAGGCAAAAAGGGCAGAAAAGAAGATCCCCGTAAATTTCTCAATAATTATTGTAATAATCTTACCGCCAAGGCAAAGCGCGGTGAAATTGATGCCATTATCGGCAGGGAAAAAGAAATTTCCCGTGCCATTCAAATCCTTTGCCGCAGAACCAAAAACAATCCCTGCTTAATAGGCGAGCCGGGTGTCGGCAAAACTGCCGTTGCAGAGGGTCTTGCAATCAGAATAGCAAAGGGTGAGGTGCCGGCAAATCTTGCGGATAAAGAAATATATCTTCTTGATTTAACAGCTCTTGTGGCCGGAACTCAGTTCAGAGGCCAGTTTGAAGGCAGGATTAAAGGCCTTGTTGATGAGGTTAAGAGCGAGGGTAATATAATCCTCTTTATTGATGAGGTGCATAATCTTGTCGGCACGGGAGACAGTGAGGGCACAATGAATGCCGCAAATATTTTGAAGCCTGCGCTTTCAAGAGGCGAGATTCAAGTTATTGGTGCAACAACTTTCAATGAATACAGAAAGTTTATAGAAAAGGATGCGGCGCTTGAACGCCGTTTTCAGCCTATTAAAATTGAAGAGCCTTCTGTTGAAGACGCATACAGAATGTTGATCGGCATAAAATCATATTATGAAAATTATCATAAGGTGCAAATGTCAGACAGTCTTGTTTATAAAGCGGTAACAATGTCTGAAAGATATATAACAGACAGATATTTGCCCGATAAGGCCATTGATTTGCTTGACGAGGCCTGCACCTGCGCAAATTTGCGCAATCCCGCAATATCGGAATATCAAATAAAGCTTAAAGAAAAAGATAATTTGCTTGAACAAATAGATGCTCTTTCTCAGCCGGATCCCGATGAAAATGATGAGATAGACTATGAACAGATTTCAAAGCTCAAGGCAGAAACGATGAAGCTTGATGAGATTTTGCCGTCGCTTGCAGAAAAAGCCAAAGACAATCAGGTTGTTGAGGCGGATTTGGCAAAGGTTGTTTCGCTTTGGACGGGTATTCCCGCAGCCAAAATCGAGGCAGGGGATATTAAACGCCTTGCTTCTCTTGAAGATGAGCTTAAAAAGCATATAGTCGGTCAGGATGAAGCTATTTCCAAACTTGCCGCAGCAGTTCGCAGAGGCAGAGTGCAAATCAGCCCTCGTAAAAGGCCGCAGTCTTTCATCTTTGTCGGCCCTACAGGTGTGGGCAAAACAGAGCTTGTTAAGCAGCTTGCAATGTATTTGTTTGATTCGCCCGAAAGTCTTATAAGGCTTGATATGAGCGAATATATGGAAAAATTCAGCGTTTCAAAAATTATCGGCTCGCCTCCCGGCTATGTGGGTTATGACGAAGCCGGCCAGCTTACCGAAAAAGTCAGAAGAAAGCCTTACAGCGTTGTTTTGTTTGATGAAATCGAAAAGGCACACAAGGATGTTCTCAATATCCTGCTTCAAATATTGGATGAGGGCAGGATAACCGATTCGCAGGGCAGAACTGTTAATTTTGAAAACACAATTATTGTTATGACTTCAAATGCCGGCTCAACGGATACAGCTTCGCTTGGTTTCGGCAAATCTGCAAACGATATAAATAAGGATGTAACCATGAAAGCGCTTGAACGTTTTCTTCGCCCCGAATTTCTCGGCAGGGTAGATGAAATTATATCCTTTAATACTCTTTCATTTGATGATTTTGAAAAGATTGCACGCATTATGCTTGATGAGCTTACCGAAAGCCTTAAAGATAAAGCAATTGAACTTGTTTATGATGATTCCGTTCCCGTATTCATCGCAAGGGAGGCATTCGGCTCCAAAAAAAATGCCCGCGGAATTCGTGATTGCGTTCGCAGAGATGTTGAAGATTTGCTTGCTTCGCAAATAGTTTTCAATCAAGACAGGGAAATTAAGCGCTTTACGCTTTCTGCAAATGAAAAAATTCAAGTAAGAATAGATTAAATTGAAAAAAGTACTTGACTTTACGGCGTTCATTGTATATAATAATGAACGTCGCTGATGCGGGTGTAGTTCAATGGTAGAATGTCAGCCTTCCAAGCTGAACACGAGGGTTCGATTCCCTTCACCCGCTCCATATATGCGTTTGTAGCTCAGCTGGATAGAGCAACCGCCTTCTAAG
>OHTD01000450.1_pt1 | contig 22208 bp, 31 predicted proteins | sample 1578871 | NCBI WGS metagenome assembly OHTD01 (sample SAMEA3879574, study PRJEB24766) | human gut metagenome | biome: human-associated habitat; feature: feces | place: USA | collected 1985/1987 | reverse complement strand
TCATGCATTGTTGAACAAGTTAACTTTAATTGTGATTTAAGACCAACTGAATGTAGTGCTAAGTTTAGATATAGGCAAAAAGATAATCCTGTATCCATAGAATATTTAGATAATGGTGAGTTACTAGTAAGGTATAAAAATGTAAAGAGTGTTACTCCAGGTCAAGCATGTGTTTTTTATCAAGATGAAAAGTGTTTAGGTGGGGGTATTATTAAAGAAGTAAGAAAAAATAATGAAAAACTATGGTATCTATTATAAAAGGTCAAATTAATGACCTTTTTACATGCAACTATTTTGGCAACCACAATTTCTTCCACCAAATCCAGGTGTAAATAAGAATAATACTATAAATATAATTAAAATAATCCATAGTGCACCACCGCCATTATAGCCATATCCGTATCCGTACATACTAAAACACATCCTTTCTAGTTTATAATATTTATATTTTGAAAAAATGTATGTTTGTATAACATGTATTTTTAAAATAATAAGAAATATTTTTTCTTATAATATAAATGTAGGTGAGTGATACTTATTTCAAAGTTTATTAAATCTCTTATAAAAAGTGTAAAGTGTTATTACTTGACACTTTTTTATGTTTATGATATTATTTAGATGTAGAGTAGTGGAGGTATTTGTTATGAAAGAAGTAAATGGCTTATTAAAAGAATTGGGGATATCAAAGGTAAAATTGGCTAAGTATTTAGGTGTTTCTAGACAGATGGTTTATAATTATTTAGAGATGAATTCTATTAGTGAATGGCCAAAAGATAAAAAAACGAAGTTATTATTATTACTTGGAGTTGACGATGTAAATGAAGTGAAAAATGTCAAGCCAACGAATGAATATATGATGAGGGTAGAGAAGATACTTTTGGAGAGTGAAAAAGAGAGTAGTAGTTATAAAAATGATGGATTTAGTTATAATTTGAAATCTTTAAATAAAAAAAGTCAAAAGGTATTATGTGACATAATTAATTTGCTTAAGGAAGAATTAAGTGATGATGATGAGAATGCATATAATATTTGTAGATATTTATATCACTTTCTACAAGTAATAGATGATGTAGATGAGTTGAAGTATGTACTTGCCTACTTTGCTAAATCTAATGGATTTATAAGCCCACAGGAATGCGTATTTAATAGAGATAATCAATTAATATTTGAAGGAATAATGTATCAAGCTATATCACTATTTAATAGTAATGGTGTGTCAAAGCAAAAAGTATTAGAAGCACATAAGAAATTTGAAGCTGAAATTGAGATGAAACAAGAAGAAAAATTATCTAGAACTCAAGAATTAAATACAGTTAAGATACAGGCATTAAAAGAACTTGGTTATACTGAAATAAATGAAAAAAATGTTACAGAAGTGTTTGAAAAAATAGCAGAAATACAATCTAGAAAAATATAAATAATATATATTATATGGAATAAAATCCATATTTTGTATAGAATAACGTTTTCGTATAATACATATTATGTTGACTTCCTTTGAATTCGAAGAAATTCACTTCGTCTCCATAATAATCAAAATATTTATTTGAATAATCTAACTCTTTATTTTTTAACATTTTTTCTAAATGTTCATAGTGTTTTATTTCTGTTAAATCTAAATAACTTGTATGTGGTTGTTTTAAATTCGTACTATTAAGATATTTTCTAAAACCATATAATCTATTATCGCTTTCTTTTGTCATGTACTTTGATAAATATGATATGACATTCAAGTCCTTTAATTCATCTACTCTTGTAAAACCATATGACCATCCTTTTACATCATATCTATTTTTTAATACTTTACCATTTTTACCACGTTGTGGTATAATGATATTGAGGTCTTTAGATATGTCTAGATTTGTTAGTAGGTGGTAGTGCACTGCTCCCCTTTTCTGATATTCTGGTACGCAAACATAACTAAAGTCCTTTTTTAATCGTTTAATATATGTTCGCCATATATTAAATTTTTTATTTGCGTATTTAATATCTTTTAAATTTTCAGCAAATGTTAATGTTATAAATGTTTTCCATATATGCTCATTTGTTTTTATAAGTCGTTCCATTTGAAACCTACTTCGAAGTAGGTTTTTATATTGCACTTCCCCTACTTTTCTCTCTGTTTTTATATTTTCTTCTAGATCTATTTTTTTCTTATATAATTTTAATTCGTCAAGTTCTTCTAAACTATTATCACTTTTAAATTTAACCTCACTACTATACACTTGTACATAGTCTCCACACTCTATTATTTTTATATTATAAGGTACTCTTTTAGTTTGAGTTATGAGACTACTATCAAGTAATAGAGCAGCCAGGCGTGTCGCCTGTCTACTCTTACTCTTCTCTATTTCTTTTTCCATCTCTTTAATCCCATTATTTTTTTATAGTTTTCTAAAACTACATCTAATAATTCTACTTCAATTATTGGTATTCCATCAGTATTAAAATTAGAAAGAAATCTTTTTCTTTCATCTTCTAAATATTTTATAAACTCTTTTTGTTGAGTTTCTTTTTTGTTTTTTTCTTTTAAACTCCTTACATATGTTTTAACATCATCAAATAATGTATCTTCATCTAGTCCTAGTGTTTTTGTTATATCTTTCATTTCCAATCTAAATGTTTCTTCATTTGTTTGAACTACTAATAATTGTTCTTTTAGTTGTTTGTTTTCTTCCTTAAGTTCAATGTACTTATTAGCTAAACTTTCAAAATCTCTTAATGTCATATTTTCTTACACCTTCCTCCTACTCCTATCAGCACAACACAACGCAACGAAGTTGTGTTGTGCCTACAAATCAGAAACAACCTCAAAAGTATCATACATACTTGCTATTTCTTGTGTTGGTTTCCATATTATCTTCCCTATTGTAGGACAATTCCATTCCATTTCATCTTTATCTAAAACCATGTTTTCAGCATCTCCTACAATAGTTATATATAAATGAAATCTATTTAATAATCTATTTTTTAATGTAGTAAACGAGAACTTAATAGGTCTACGTAACCACATCGGTAATTCTTTCCATTCTTGAGTTATTAAAATAACTATTCTATGGGTTTTCCTGGACTGATTTAACCATGCGTAAAATTGTGTATCAGTTCTACAGTTCTTATCGTATTTACGTGATATTTCATCTATGAGGTATATACAATATTCTTCACTATCTTTGTAAATATCACTAATTTTGTCAAAATACTCTATATTATATCCAGGTATTTTTATACTCTTCATATTGGTTTTAATTTTATTACATAAATTTTTATCCTGTGCTAAAAGCAAATGAATGCCCCTAAAACTCTTAAACGTTCCCTGTTTTCCTGTGATACTATATACTCCGAATCTATCGTCTATGGGATTTATTCCACGCTTAAACAACGTGTTCCACTCTACCTTGTAGTCTTTTATTTTTATAAATAGCATTATTCCTAATGCAAGAATTATTATTTTACTCATTTTTTTCATCACTCCTTTTTGTGTATATTAACCCCTACTAATTCCCTTTTATGTTTTTATTAATATTTCAAAATGTCTTTTTTTTTAGGTAAAGAAAGTTTTTTTTAGTATAGTTATTTTATTCCAATTGCTTTTTGCAATAGGAACCCTATTTATGTGTTTTTAAATTACGTGGGGAGGAAGCTTCCTTCGGGCGCTTCGCTCCTATTCCCACTTAATCACTTTGTAATGTAGCTAATATTTTTTTTAATACTTTTTTTATTTTTATTTAGAAGTAGATTATTAAGCAGTTTTTTAGTGATTAAATTTAACACATAAATACCTATTACAAAAATTTTCTCGGCATAAAATACTTTTATGCAGTGATTAATCCATTTTTACAAAGAAACCACTTTTTTTATACTTTCTTTATTAATTACCAAAATTTTATTTTTTTTATTAATTCCCATACTTTAACGAAAACATGAGTTGATATATATATCATGTGTCTTGAAATTTCAATTTTTAATATAAACAGTAAAGTTATAATTACTACTGGTGGAACTACACTTAAAGACCATGTAATACTATCAAAAATAGTATTTATATTTGTAGTTATTTCCTCTATTTTTGTTGTTAACGATGGCAACAAATTTATTATTATTTGATTAGGTATATATGCAACAAGTTGTATAACAGTAGATAACATATTCATTAAAAAATCAAAAATATTTTCTATTGCAACATTCATATTAGTAGTCACACCCCCACATTTCCAATTTTCTTCTCGTAAGCGTTGTAAGTCCATCTATCCAGTTATATAAAAATATAAAATAACTATATAACATCAATGTACTTGCAATAACGCCTATCCAATTAAAAAACGAAGTGGCACCAATATTTTCATAAAACGTATTCATACAAGGTATATTCATCTCATAATTAACAAACGGAAATTTAATTTTAACTGGACTACATTGACCAGATAAACTTTTTTTTATACTATTTAAAAGTGCAAATGGAAGATTTAAGATACTATCTACTGGACCTGGTGGCAACCAACCACTTAAATTCGTTAATAAAGAATAATTCATATTTATATTTGATGTATCACTACTACTACCACCAACATTCATAATTGACCCGTCATTGTCTCTTACTTTAATAACTTCTGGATCTAAATATAAACTACCATCATCATTTTCATAAACATAAATATATTTATATAAAGATGAATTATATGTAATATTCAAAATATGATTTGGTTCATTATTCATAAATGTTTTATCAATTTTATTCATAAAAATTAATGCGGGGTATTTTTCATCATTCCATAATAAACGTCCTTTTTTATAAGCAACATCCCATTTTTCAAATTTATTCTCTGTTTTTTCCCATAAATCAACAAATTGAAAAAGACTATCAGGCGAAATTATAAACTTACCATTTTCATTTTTTTCTATATAACCTCGAGAAGCAAAAACTTTATTCATTTTTTTATAATTTAATAAATTCATATCGGTTTCAATTTCTTTTATTATTTCTTTATTTTCTAAATCGTATTCTAAATTTAAATAATCATATGGTATAAAAACAATACCTACAATATTTTTGTTGTAAAGATTTATTTTAGAATAAGTGTATTTATTTTCATCGTCAATTTCTTCATCATTTTCATAAACTAGGTTTTTATCATAATCATATGTATAAATTATATTTTCATATATCTCTATTGTTTTATTTGAACTTTTAATATCAAAAGAAAATATTATATCGTTCTTATTTGATTTATTATATTTAATTTGTAATTCACATGTACTTACATCAGTACTTTCATTATACGAACAAAAATTATAAGGTATTTCTACTTCATTGCCATTAAAATTATCAAGATAATCTATTTGTTCTTTTCCTATATTGTAATTATTTATAACTAATTTAATGTTTGCTGTTTTATTAGCTACTATTTCATCATCTCGAATAACATATGAAAATCTTCCATTATTTAATGTTTTTTTTAATTTCATACCATTAACATAAAATTCAGGAGAATCAAAAGTTTTATTATCAAAAGTATTAATTACAGGTGAACTAGAAGCCACTAAATATTGTATAGGTATATTTATATATTCGTTATTTCCATATAAAGAATTGTAATTGTTTATAGTTACTAAATTACCATTGTATAATGATAAAATCTTATAAAATACATCCCTGTCTAAATTACCTTTTTCACCACAACTCCATTCATTTTCTCTAAGATTAGTAAAAGAACTAATATCGTATCTATTATCATAATTAACTGAAATATTACATCTTCTTATCTTTTTTCTAACACTATTTGGTACATCATATAATTGACTAACACTAAGTTCATTATGATTGTTTAAATCTTTATTAAAACTAAAATTATAATTTCCATCAACCAAATATGCATAAAGTACAAAATATCCACTTAATCCGTAATTTACTCCTGGATTACTTTGTACAAGATTTATATAAAATGTATCATTTTGATAATCAAAATTAGGAAAATCAGGCAATTCTAAAACTTTATCACTTATAGGTATACCAACCATTGCATATGTTTTTGGTATGCTTATAAAATTACAAAACAAACTACACAATATTCCTAATAACAAATACTTCCAATACTTTCGAAAACTTTTTTTAAAATTCATCTTCATAAAGCCAACTCCTTTAAAATCTCTTTGTAATCAAATAACTATAACCTATATAGTCATTTTTCTTTATATATTCAAATAATTGTGATAAATATTTGAACTCTTTTTCTTTACTCTTTAAACCACATGGACTGATTATCTCTAAATAATATATTTGTTCCATAATTACCTCTTTTTAAATATTTTCATAAAAATTTTATATGGTAAGTAAAAGCAAATGAATGCTAAAGACATAAAGATAATTAATATACTATCAAAATCATTTCTATAATATATTTCATTTGTTAATCTATTTTCACTTATATATGTTGGTATTTCTTCTATTGTTTTATATGTTATTTTGCCGTCGTTATAAACATAATGACTATTTACGTAATAATCTCTATACTCTATTTCTTCATTTATTTGGGGTTCTGTTTTATAAGCACGTATGATATTTTCATTTATAAACTCATATTTTTTATATTCTTCTAAATTTGGTACATATATCATTTTTCTAAATCTTCCTCACTTATTTCATCTCCCCAAAAATCTTTATCAATTATTTCTATCATTTCTTAAATAACAAACTTCCTATAAATTCAAAAACCAACAATAATCCAAATATATACGGCATTAAACCAATAAGTTGTATTAGCATTTGTTCTGCTACTTCAAACATAATTATCACTCCTTTTTTTGTTTTATTCCTTTTATTTTATTACTATATTTTTCACAATCTTTAGTTACATAATTATATTCTTTGTAGAATCTTACACATTCACGCTCACTAACATCGTGTGAAATATTAGAAGCACATATAATAAGTGCAATCATAAAACCAACACCTACAAGAATCCAAAATAAATCATAACTATCAAAATTTTTAAACATAATCATTAATCCTTTCTATTTTTATTTTGTAAATTATTAATTACTCCACATATTTGAATAAAAAGTAAACAAATCCACAAAGCAAATATAAACATAAAAACATAAAAACCAATCATAACAACACCTCTCTTTTTTTATAATAAAATATGGGGTTATGAAAAACTTCCACAACCCCATATCTTAAAATTTTACCTTTGCACGACCAGCACCATTAATTAACTTACGTAAAAAGTATAGTCCTAATGATATTGGTATTAATGTAACAACCAAAGGCATTAAATCTTTGATAACTGTAAAATATGTTGTGGCACTAATACCACCTTCACCAGTTAATGCAGTTACAACAGAACTCATACCAGTTGCGGCAACAACAGGAGCTTCTCCACCCATATTGCCTTCCTCCTTTCATTCTTTCATTTATTTATAAACATTATTTAAATGTTTACATCATTTTTTATACTTCTTTAGTAAATATTCCCTCACAAACAATAACCACGTTATTTTTAGGAAGTATTTTGTAAAATAGAAAAGAATAAAGATTTTAAGCATTTAGTAATATATCTACTATTTTTACTAAACGGTTCATGAGGGAAAGTTTTTTTATTCTTTGTTTTTCTTTTTCTTCTTCTATTTCCATATATGCTTTTAAACTATAAAATCTCTTTTTATAAATTACTTGTATATTCACTATTTCCCATCCATAGCCATTCGTACTTCCTATTCCTTCGAGAATAGGAATATTTTTATATAACCTGTATTTATTTTTGTAATCACAAGTTAAATATACAACTAGGCACATTATAGTGCTATTTTGTCAATTTTCTTGATATATGCACCTAATGAATTGTTTTTACCAGATTTAAGGCCTATAATAGCACTTACTTCTTTTCCTACAAAATCTCTTAACTTGTTATATGCTTCGCCACTACACCATGCGTCTAATACTGAATAACCATAAAATTTATCTGTTTGTTGTAATAATGTCATATATCCTACTTTTGTTAATACCTCTCCAGTATCTTTCTTTGTTACGTATTGTGCATTTACTATTATTATTTTTAATTCTTGTTCCATTTTTTTCTTTTCCTTTCTATGGGGCAAGTATACCTCATATCTAGATACTAGCACATGTGGGGCATACTTGTCAATGCATAAATGTGGCAAAGTTGCTACAATTTAATCAGGTGAAAAAAATGTTAAAAGAATATAGAGAAAGAATAAAATTATCACAAGAAAAATTAGAAGAAATAACAAATATAGATAGAAAAACAATTTTTAGAATCGAAAATGATTTAAACATACCTTTGTTAGACACTTTTGCAAAATTAGTAACAGCATTAAACTTAAGCGATAAAGAAATTGCAAAGGAAGTAAAAAACGTATTAAAAAAAAAATAAAATGACATAATTGTCATAGGTGAGGAATATGATAAAAGAATATAGATTGAAAAGAAATTACACTTTAGAATTACTTGCTGAAAAATGTGATATATCATGGAGAAATTTACAAAGAATTGAAAATGGAAAATTAGAAACGGCAAAATTCGGAACAATAAAAAAAATAATTAAAGAATTAGATATAAATGACAAAGATATTATTAAATTAATAAAACAGCAATAATTAATTATTTGCTGTTTTATTCTAATTATGTTGACTTCCTTTGAATTCAAAGAAATTTACTCTGATATTCTGGTACGCAAACGTAACTAAAGTCCTTTGGAAAACTAGGTATTACAATACAAGGTGCTACTACGCTCTTTTTAGCCAATATGAAGAGGATAATTAAGTTAAAAAAATATTAAAAAATCAACAAATTAGGAATCAAACCTAACTTGTTGATTTTATTTTAACTACTTTTTCAGCAGTCTCCTATCTCACTAGTTCCTTTTTTCTAATCTTATACCCAATTCTATACCATTAAGATCATAAGTATTTTTATAGTTTTCATCTGATTCGATTAAATCTATTGCAAGAGTTTCTTTTTTTATGAAATCTATATAATTAGTAATTGATTTATTAAATTCATCATTATGTGAATAATAGATATTTATATTGTCCATCATTTCATAATTATTTGTTTTTCTTATTTGTTGAACTTTACTTATAAATTCTCTTACAATTCCTTCATTTATTAATTCCTCTGTTAGAGTAGTATTTAATATAATAAAATTATTTCCTTCGTTGCTAGCATTAAAACCATCTTTTGAGTTAATTCTTATATCTAACATATCATAAGTAATATCTATATCATTACCACCAATGTTTAGAGTAATTGTATTGCCTTTTTCTAAAGTGTTTATATTATCTGCTGTAAAATCTTTTAACTTATCTTGAAATTCTTTTATATTTTTACCAAGAATTGGTCCACATACTTTAAAATTAGGTTTGATTTCGTACGAAATGTATTCTTTAAGGTCTTGTGTGAATGTAACATTTTTTACATTTAACTCTTCTTTTATTAAATCTATTAAGTCATTGATTATAGTTTTATTTTTACCATCAAGGATTATTTCATTAATTGGCTGTCTAACTTTGATTTTTGCTTCTTCTCTGGCATTTCTACCTAGCGATATAATATTACGTACTAAATCCATTTTTTCTTCTATTTTTTCGTTAATTTTAGTTTCATCGTATACTGGGAAATCTTGTAAGTGAACTGATTCTTTTCCTGTTAGGTTTGTGTAGATTTCTTCTGATACAAAAGGTACAATTGGAGCGATTAATTTACATAATCCTTCTAATACTTCATAAGTAGTATTGTATACTGCTTTTTTATTGTCATCTAATTCTGATGCCCAAAATCTTCTTCTTGTTCTTCTTATATACCAGTTTGATAAATCTTCACTTACAAAGTCAGTTACTTTTCTTACCACTTTTGTTAAGTCAAATGTATCATAACTTTGAGTACATTCTTTTACTAATTTATTGTATTTAGACAAAATCCATTTATCTATTTCTTCCCTATTTTCATATGGAACATTGAATTCTTTTGGATCAAGTTCATCAGTGTTTGCATAAAGTGCAAAGAAATTGTATGTATTTCTTAAAGTGTTGAAGAATTTTGAATATACTTCTTTTAATCCTTCAATATCAAACTTAATCGGTGTCCATACAGGTGAAACGTATGGCATATACCATCTAACTGTATCTGCGCCATATTCTTCTATTATTTCAAAAGGATTAATTGCATTTCCCCTACTCTTATGCATTTTTTGACCATATTTATCAAGTAATAGATCGTTAACTAAAACATTTTTAAATGGACTTTTACCTGTTACAAATGTTGAGATTATAAGTAGTACATAAAACCATCCTCTTGTTTGATCTATTCCTTCAGATATAAAATCTGCTGGAAATTGTTCATTCCATAATTCTTTATTTTCGAAAGGATAATGGTACTGTGCAAATGGCATAGATCCGGAATCAAACCAACAATCAATTACTTCTTTGATTCTAGTCATGATTTTATTACATTTTGGACATTTGATATGAATGTCATCTACATATGGTCTATGAAGTTCAATAGTTTCATCTATTTTTTCTATTGATTTTTCTATTAGTTCATTTCTTGAACCAATCATTTCCATATGCCCACAATCACATTTCCATAATGGGATTGGAGTTCCCCAATATCTATTTCTGGATATTGCCCAATCATTCATATTTGAAAGCCAATTTCCAAATCTTTTTTCACCAACATATGATGGATACCAGTTAATTTTATTATTATTTTCTATAACTTTATCTTTAAATTCTGTTGTTTTTATATATAAGCTTGGTTTTGAATAATATAAAAGTGGAGTATTACATCTCCAACAGTGTGGATAGTTGTGATTCATCTTTTCTTTTTTGAATAGTTTGTTAAGGACATCGACGTTTACTTTGCACAGGTCTAATTCTGGATCCATTACAAATATATTTTTCCAAGGTCCTTCTAAGTATTTTCCATCTTCTCCTACTGGATTTATTACTGGTAAATCATATTTTTTACCTACTTCATAATCATCTTGTCCAAATGCTGGTGCTATATGAACAAGTCCAGTTCCATCCTCCATTGTTACGTAATCATCACAAACAACAAAGAATGCCTTTTTTGATACATTTATAAATGGTAGCAATTGTTCATATTCTGTATATTCTAAATCTTTACCTTTGAATGTATCAATAATGTCATAATCATTTCCTAAAACTTTTTCAGCAAGTTTTTTTGCTACTATAAATGTATATCCTTTTGAATTTACTTTAATATATTCTTCATTAGGATTAACACATACTGCAACATTAGCTATTAAAGTCCATGGTGTTGTAGTCCAAACTAAAAGATATGTATTTTCATTTTTTAATTTAAATGGTACTGTAACGGTATTTACTGAAATATCCTTATATCCTTGTGCGACTTCATGTGATGCAAGTCCAGTACCACATCTAGGACAATATGGCAATATTTTATAGCCTTCATAAATAAGACCTGCGTCAAAGAATTTTTTTAAAATCCACCATTCTGTTTCAATATAGTTATTGTCATATGTTACATAAGGATGTTCTAAATCAATGAATTGTCCCATTTCTTCAGTTAATTTTTTAAATGCTTCCTCGTTTTCCCAAACACTTTCTTTGCATTTTTTATTAAATTGTTCTATTCCATACTTTTCTATATCTGCTTTTGAAGTAAAGCCAAGTGCTTTTTCTACACCAAGTTCAACAGGTAATCCATGTGTATCCCAACCAACTTTTCTTAATACTTTATACCCCTTCATTGTTTTGTATTTGCAAAATGAATCTTTAAGTAGCTTTGCTAGCATATGATGTACACCAGGCATACCATTTGCGGTAGCAGGACCATCATAGAATACAAAGTTTTCATTGTTTTTTCTGTTTTCAATTGTTTTATTAAAGATATCGTTTTTCTTCCAACTATCTAATATTCTTTTTTCTACCACATTTACTTTTTCTTTTGAAAGTTCATTAAATTTTTTCATAAAAATCCTCCTTAAAATAAAAAATCTATAATCTAAGGGTTCAGAAGAACGGTACCACCTTAGTTCATAGATTCTATGCACTTATCAATATAACGGTTTTATCCGGTCTTTCTTTATCAGAAAGAATTATCAAGAGTGATACATATATTACTACTTACTTATTTTCACCAACCATAAGTTCTCTTTAAAGATCATAATATAACATCTCTATCATTTAATCTACAATATATCGTCTATTTTATCTACAATTTCTAGTTGCTCATTTAACATTGATTTAACTTTACTTTTAAATAAACTAATGTTGTTTTTTAACATTTGAGTTTCATGTTCAGTTTTTTCTGCTCTAATTAATGCATCACTAATAATTCTATTTGCATTTCTCTTTGCTTCACTTATTATAGCATTTCCTTCAGATTTTGCAACCTTTTTTATGTATTCTCCATTTTGTTCAGCATTTAATAGTGAGGTATGTAGTTGATTTTCCATATTTTGATATCTTAGAATGGCATCTTCTAATTCGCGAATTTTTTTCTCTTTGATTACTATATCATTCTTTATTTTCTTTTCTTCTGTTATAATTAATTCTACTTTAGTTATAACGTCATCTATAAATGCATTAACTTCATCTATGTTATAACCATTTATACTCCTTTTAAACTTTTCCATACCATTCACCTCAAATATAATTTACTTAAACAAAAATTAAAAATCAATATCTATATCGCTATTATCATGTATTTTATCGTTTTTTGCTTCATTATCGTTTGATATTTTACCTTGAACATTTATATTTTTTGGTGTACATAAGAATATTCCTCCACCAATCTTTTGTAAATCTCCACCTATAGCATAAATTGTTCCACTTAGAAAATCAACAATTCTTTTGGCTTGATCTGCTGTAACTCTTTTTAAATTAACTACAACAGTGTGTCTATTTTTTAAATGATCTGCTATTTGCTGTGATTCAGAATAAGCTCTCGGTTCTAGAAGTATTAATTTGCTACCTTCATTGCTAGTACCCTTTAATGCTTCATCAGTGCTTAATGTATAATATTCATCATCAGATGTAATTTCGTCTTCAGATTTAAAAAAACTTTTTAATTTAAGTCCCATCTTTATCATCTCCTAATATAATATATAATAACATATTTGTATTAAATATTAAACTGTTTTAGGAAAAAATAATGAAGAAATTTAGCTATTTGATTTAATACTCATGATTTTATTTTGATTCAATAACTTTTTCAAGAAAAATTTTTTCTTCAAATCCACCACGCTTTTTACTCTTTTCATCAGCAATTGTTAAAACATCATTTAAATCTCTTTTTTCTAATTTTGCTAATGCTTTTATTACTTCTAACATATCTGCTAACTCTTCTATTCGATCATTACCATTAGATTCAATTACTTCCTTATATTCTTCGTATAGTTTGTTTTCTAATTCTTTTTTATATTCTATTTCATTTAATGTCTTTATAATGGGTGTTTCACCTTTTTCTTTTATTATGTTAGGTATCTTATCTCTTACTAATTTATTATATATTCTTTCCATTTTTAATTCTCCTTAATAATTTTTTTTATTCGGTATTACTCCTCTAACGCCACCACATGGATCATCAACATCACCTTTATATCTAGGAATTAAATGCATATGTATATGCATAACACTTTGTCCTGCTGACTCACCGCAATTTAATCCAACATTATATCCATCAGGATTACATTTTTTATCTATATATTTTTTGCACTTATTTAATAATTCAATTATTGCAATTTGCTCTTCATCAGTTATATCAAAAAAGGTTTCAGCATGTCTTTTTGTAATAATTAGTGTATGTCCTTTACTAACTGGAAATTCATCGAGATACGCAATAGCCAAGTTGTTTTCAAATAATGGTTTTCTATTTGGTATAAATTGTTCGCAAAAAACACATTCTTTCATAATGATTACCTCCTATTATAATCATTATAGCATAATTAACACCGCTTTTTAATCATCTAACTTAAATTTAATATCATATTTTAATAAATCATTAATAATTGATTGTAAATCTTCTTCACCGCTATTAACTTCAGGTACAAAATATCTAACAATATTGTCATCAAAAATATCAATTACAGAATTTATAAATTCATCTTTCAATAAGTCATTGTTACTAAAAAATGTATTTAAATCCCCCGTATGTGAAGTCCATCTTCCTGTTTGACTTTTTTTCTTACCCCAAAGATGAAAGCCACCAATATATGAAATATATTCCTTGATATTATTATTAAAATTAATTATTTTTTTTAATTTAATATCGTCCATTTTTATAGCTTCAGCACTAAAAACTTGTGGATAATCAAGAACTAGTTTTAAATTTAAATTTCTCTTTTGTAATTCTTCTAAAAATTGAATTATTGACTTGCCATTTGAAATTATAAATTTTCCCCCTCTATAAAATGTTCCACATCTATTCTCAATAAAAATTTTTACATTCGGGAATTTTTTCAATATAATTTTCTCAAACTCTACATATATATCAAAAAAATCCGAAAAAGTATTACAATAATCATTAAAAGGCGGATGAATTTCTATTATCTCTGGAGATAAATTATTACCTATTAATTCAATTATAAAATTTGCAAACTCCTTTGCCCATTCTTTATTTTTCCATAATTGAGGTACGTTATCTCTTTCTGATGATTTTAATTCAGGATATTTATTAATTAATTGATTATCTAATTTTCTTTTCATATGAGAATATTCAGTATGTAATGAGTATTTTCGTTGCGGATTAATTGAATCTTTATCAAAATTTCCTGCTATTTCATCTATGTTACTAATAACACCTGCTGGATATTTTTTAGAATGATATGTTATCGGTATTAAATTCATTTTGTCCTCCTTAATATTTTTGATTTTCCTACTGGAGTTTGAATATCCCAAAATACTAATTTGCCATTTGAATTCATAGATATTGATACAGTATATTCATCTGATTTATCCCAATTTTCATCTATCGATTGAATATGGTTAAGTAATTTTTCAATTAGACTATAATCCATTGGAACAAACTGCTTGTCAAATATATTCTCATTAGGATTTAGATCAAATTTTTTTAATTTGTTTAATCTTATTAATTTGTCCTGATTAAATTGTTCTTGATTTACAAAATTTAGTTTAATATATTTCCACCATTCTTTTTGCCAACCGTATTCAATAGGATAATTTAAATAAATACTTTCTTGCGGTGATATATCACCTCTATTTAAATCGGATACATCAAAGCCTTTTCCTACACTTTCAATTATAAGTGATTCCATTTTTTTATTTACATACATATTAATTCCATATATATTTTTTGTCCTATCAATTGGCTGTAACAACCACATTTGTGTTCCATCTACTTGTTTACTTTTTAATTCGTCTAAATCAATTTTAGACTTATTACCGCCCCTAATCGGATTAATACTTGGCTTAACATATTGATATCTTATAGTACAATACTCAGATTGTAAAACTTCTTTTAATGTTATTAGTTTTTCTTTGGTAATAGATTCGTTTTCATCAAATAACACGCTATCAAAAACAGGACATCCTACATTAGATAAAAATTGATATGTTGTTATTTTTTCATTATTTGGATTATTATACTCTTTACTAGGTAATATAATCATTATTTTACACCTTCTTTCTTTTTTGTATAAATCAATGAATTTTTTTCATAAAATTCTAAATTATTTTCAATTAATTCAATTAGAGGATAATCCCTCCAATTCCAAATTTCTATACCTTGCGTTTTTGCAAATAGCATCCTTAAGAATTGTGATGGTATTCCTTCGTGTGTAATAATATAATCTCTACCATCTATATCACTATAATATAAATAATTATCATATTTTTGACACAATACACTTAATTGTTCTATGCCTTCAATTGATTGGATATTAAAATTATATTTCTTAATTTCATCTAACAACGAAATATTGTTGGGAAAAATATGCAAATGTGCATGAACTATACTTTTACCACTTCCATTAGTAGGATGCAATGAACCATGTTCAAACATAGAACTATTTGAATTAAAATATTTTCTATTTATTTGTTTTTGCCATAAAATAATACTTTTTAATTCTATTAATTGCTCTTTTGATAATTCACCAAAACAATTAATATGTTCTTTAGGAACTATTAGTTGATAATTTTCAACAAATCCTCCAGTTGTTGGAAAAACTACAAAATTATCAGTTTCAGCAAGTATTCTACTTTTATTAACTATATTAATGTTTCTATTCTTTTGTTCTTCACAAAAAGGACACATACTTTTTTGCATACTCATCTACCCCCTAAGCATTTTATTTCTCTATCTGTATTTAAATTTTTAATATTTTTAAATTCAAACAAATATCCCTCCATTTTTTTTGTATCTATTAATTCTATAATTCCGTTGTTTTCGATAGCCAATACTTTACCAACACAAAACAAATATACACCAAAAATTCTATCAAGTTCTTTTTTTATTATATATGGTTTAATCTGTTTATTTTCTTCATCAAACAAATTAACTTGCGTGTTTGACGATAACATATTATTGTCAATTTTATCTTTTATTTCATTAAACGAATTAAATTCCGGTTCTATTAAATATTTTTTATTATCTCCAGCAAATAGTTTTAAAATATCTTTATATTTTTCTATAAGCTCTTTTCTTATTAACTTTTCTTCACTATCAAAAACAATATTTTTCATTTTATAAGTTGTTGTCACCGCACCAGTTATACCATTATCAATTATATTTTTTTCAATTTGTCTAGCAATTTTACCAGTTGGAGTTTTAGCAATAAATATAGAAAAGATGGCACCTTGTTCTAATAGTCTATTATATTTTTTCATTTCAGAAGCTGTTCCTACTTTAATTTTTCCATTTGGAAAATATGCTAAATAAACATAATGAGGTGTATTACAATATTTAAGTACATCTCCGTTTTTTACATAACAATCATCTCCATGGCATCTAACACATTTATAAAAATCAAACATAAATTTACAATGATTACATTGTGAACTACTATCTTCAATAATATTATTACAGTCTATATATTCTCTAGTATATGGATTTATTGTTCCAATGCATATTTTTTGATTAATTCGTTCAATCAATAACTCTTGTGGAATATCAATAAATTCATCAAAACCAGATTCATAATCTTTTAAATGAATATATGGTTTATATTTTTCATTCCAACATAATCCTAAAAAATATTTTTTCATTTTTACCTCCTTTAGATTTTGAATTTTAAAAAAAAGGGGACCTAAAATAAGGCCCTCCTCCTCCAAAACTAATTAATTTAATTGGAATTTAAATAATTTTTCATTATGGTACCATTAATTTCCATTTAAATCAATATATTCTAAAAAAATTTTAAAGAAAAATACATAAGTTCTAGGAATACATTATTAAAATTCTTTTTTAATTATATTTATTAGTAATTTAGTCATGTGTTTCCTTATTCTAATGTCGTACACACACTTACTAAAATTTTATTTTCTAGTACTCTTAAACGACTATTTTCATCTACTTTTGGAAATCTATAATAGTCTGCAAATACTTGAAAATTAAGCATTTCTACTAATCTTTCCTTTGTAGTATTGCCACACATTCTACATGATAAGTGTTTGGAAACAAATCAAATAATTTGATTTCTTTAATGTTATATGATTCTGTTAAAGTTTTTAAATCTCTAGCAAGTGTTACTGAATCACAAGAAACATAAATGATGTTTTTTGGATTTATTTTTAATATATAATTCTTAACTCTATTACTAAGTCCTACTCTAGGTGGATCTACAATTATGGTATCTATCTTTTTAATATTATATAAAGCATTATCAGTTTTTCCGCATATAAACTCAATGTTATTTGCATTATTTTCTATAGCATTTAACTTTGCATCTTCTATTGCTTCATCTTTAATCTCAATGCCAAGTATATTTTTTGCTTTCTCACTTACATATATACCTATTGAACCAGTTCCACAATATAAATCTAAAACCTTATCATTCTCATTTACATTTTCTTTTATGTAATCATATAACTTTTCAGCCATTTTGGTATTTTTTTGAAAGAATGAATTGCATGATATATAAAATTTATAATTGTTTAAGTACTCTGTTACTCTTTTTAAACCACAAACATATTCGTTATTTAAATATAAGGAATCAGTATTTACATACTTTTTAAATTCGTTTATTAATTTAAAATCATTTGACATAATATTAATCTGAGTTTCGTTATATGCTTTGATACTGATTTTATCTATATTATTGTCTGGATATTTTTTTAGAAATTGCTTTATGTTTTTAATAATTTCATTTATTTTTTTATTAGAAATTATACATTCGTTAATATTTATTATATCATTGGTTTTCGCCATATAAAAACCAATTTTATCGTTTAATATGCTTAATGTTATATGATTTCTATAATAATATTCTTCGCCACTTACAATTTCTATATTGCAGTTTATGTTTATTTTTCCAATATGCATTAAATTGTCTATGACTTTTTGCTTTTTAAAATTTAGTTGGTATTCGTATTTTTGGTGAAGTATATTACATCCACCGCATCTATAATAATATGGACATTTTATTTCTCTTCTTTCGATTGACATGCTTTTTAATTTTTTGGGAAATCCGTTATAATAATTTTTATTTTGCTCAGTTATTATTACATCTACTACTTCATTTGGTAAAGTGAATGGTACAAATGTAACAATATTATCTATTTTACCTATTCCCATTCCTTCATTATTTTGACTATAAATTTTTACATCTTCTTTTAACATACTACCACCTTCTATATTATAGCATATTTTGATGGTTTAAAGTCAATAATAGAAATGGTGGTTATTAATGGAAAAACTTATTAAAATAATAAAGGAACAAACTGGAGATAGTAAAGATCTTATAATAAAAGAATACAATATTTCAAATAAAAAAATGTATATTGTGTTCATTGAAACTTTATGTGATACAAATTCAATTGATGAGTTTGCGTTAAGCTATTTTAGTTATATAAAGATACATAAAAAAGTAACGTTTAATTTATATAAATATATAAAAGAATTTATACCTGCACATAATGTTAAATGTGTTAATAATGAAAAAGAATTGATAAATTATTTGTATTATGGATTTGCTGCAATATTAATAAATAAATCTTATTATGTAGTTGAATTTAAGAGAAGCTTAGATAGTGGAATAAATAAATGTGAGAATGAAAAAACAATTAAGGGTCCGAAAGATGGTTTTACTGAGAATTATCAAACAAATATTGGACTAATAAGAAAAAGAATAAGAAGTGACTCTTTGTGGTTAGATGAAGTAACAATTGGAGAAAAAAGTAATACTAAGATTGGAATAATGTATGTTGATGGAATTGTTGATAAAAATAAGGTAAAAGAGATTAAGGAAAAAATAAGTAACATAAAAATAGATAGTATTGTTGCGAGTAATTATGTATATGAGTATTTAAAAGAAAATGATTCTTTATTTCCAAGTGTACTATCAACGGAACGCCCTGATTTAGTATCTTATAAACTGCTTAGTGGCAAAATTGCTGTAATAGTTGAGAATTCTCCATTTGTATTGCTATTTCCTGCGTTTTTTATGGAGTTTTTTCATACTATGGATGATTATTATCAAAATGCTAAAAACTCTACATATATGAGAATAATAAGAATTATTTCATTTGTAATATCTACTATGTTGCCTGGAATTTATATAGCACTTATTACATATAATCATGAAATAATTCCACCTGAACTTTTGGTAAATTTTGCAATGCAAAAAGATGGCGTTCCCTTCCCTACAATTTTAGAAGCTGTATTTATGAATATAACGTTTGAAATAATAAGAGAAACAGATACAAGAACACCTTCTGCTCTTGGTAGTGCTCTTTCGATAGTTGGAGCTTTAGTTCTTGGCGATGCAGCAGTACAAGCTGGTTTGGTAAGTCCAATTATGGTAATAGTCATTGCTATAACTGCAATTAGCGAACTTATATTCATCAGTAATGATGTTGCAAATCCTATAAAGATATGGCGACTTGTATTTATATTTTTTGCTAGTATATCTGGAATGATTGGTGTATTTATTTCAGTAATATTATTAATTGCTGAATTATCTAGTATTAAATCAATTGGTTATCCTTATTTATATCCACTTTCACCTTTTGATAAAGATGATCAGGGAAATGATATTGTGTTAAATTCAAAATATAAAATGCAGTATAGAAACAAGTTAACTGCTTCTAAGAATATAATAAGGGGGCATTATGAAAAATAAAAAAATATTTATTCTAATATTAGTAATTTTATTATTAACTGGTTGTAGTGATTATAGAGAATTAACAGATATGGCAATAATTTCAAATTTGGGAATAGATAAAGTTGACGAAGAATTTCATATAACTGTTCAAATATTAAATTCTAAATCAAATTCGAATGATGATTCGAAGAAAAATAGTTCTGAAGTAATATTGTATAATTCAAAGGGAAAAACTATACATGAAGCACTTAGAAATACTTCTTTGGAATCTCCAAAAAAATTATATGTAGGACATTTAGAATCAATTATAATTAGTGAAAGAATTGCAAAAAGCAATATTTCTGAATTATTTGATTTTATATTAAGAGATCCTGAAATAACAAAAGATGCTAATATACTTATGATAAAAGATGCAAGTATAAATGAGGTTATGAGTATAATTACTCCACTTGAATCAATACCAGCGGAAAGTATAAAATCTAGTATAGAAGTCGCATCAAAAATACAGGGTTCTGTAAACAATATCCCATTTGATGAGTTTGCTGCTACTATTATTGAAACAGGAATAGATCCTGTTATACCTTTAATTACAGTAAAAGAAAATAAAAGTGATAACAAAGAAGTTAACCCTGAAAAAAGAATAGTAATGTCTAAAGAATTAGCGATGTTTAGTAGAGAAAAATTTGTGGGTTATTTAAACCGTGACGCTGCATTTGGATATAATATTGCATTAAACAATGTTAATGAAAATGTCATATCATTCAAATGCGATAAAAATAATTATGCTAGTATAGAACTTGTAAATAATAATTCAAAACTTAGTTATGATGTAAGTAAAAATACTTTATCTATTAAATCTACAATAGTTGGTTCTTTGTCCGAATTAAATTGTAATTATAATATAAAAAAAGAAAGTGATGTAAAAAAATTGGAGAAGAAATTGGAAAAGCGTATAGAAGATATGCTTAATGAAACTATTGAGTATGCAAAAAAATATTATAAATCTGATTTTTTGGGTATAGAAAGGTATGTGCTTAAGAATGATTATAAGCATTATAAGGGAAAAAATTATAATGATTTAAGGAAAAATATAAATAGTAATATAGAAGTAAAAGTTAAATTTATTCAAAAGGGTTCAATAAAAAAAGGAGATGAAAAGTATTGATAGAGAAATATAGTAATAATAAAGTAGATGCTTACCAATATTTTGCATTAGTTGTATTTTTATCCAGAAGTATGTTTACTGGCATGGGTGCTCAAAATATGATAGAAATGAGTAGGAATGATACTTGGGTTTCATTATTGATTGGTTTTTGTATAGGAATGCCTTTAGTATTGTTAATTTGTTATATTAATAGTAAGGAAATAAATATGTTTGAGTTAATTAATAAATATTTTTCAAAAGTCATTTCGAAGATAATAAACTTTATTATAGTAAAGATAACTTATTTATTCCAAATTTGTACATACCACCAAGAAACGGTGTCACAAAAATTTATACACCTGAAGGCTATTTGTATTTAGAAATATCTTACAAGAATGGTTTAAAGGATGGTATGACAAAATGTTACTTTGAAAATACTAAAATAGTTGATTGGAAACAAAATTATACAAAAAATAAACTAAACGGAATTTCTAGAAGTTATTTCAAAAATGGAAACTTAAGAGTAACAGAAACATTTGTTAATGGCCTAAAAGAAGGCATAGAAGAAACATATAATCAAGAAGGGTTTTTAGAATATTCCGAGATGTTTAAAAATAATGCAAAAAACGGGAAATCCATTAAATTTTACCCTAATGGACAAATTGAAAAGGAAGCATATTTTAAAAACGGGAAACAAGATGGAGAAACCAAATGGTATTATGATACCGGAGAATTAAAACAAAAGAAGGAAGGAAAAGAAGTGTGAAAAAGAAAAAGTTAAT
>OHTD01000442.1_pt1 | contig 22498 bp, 15 predicted proteins | sample 1578871 | NCBI WGS metagenome assembly OHTD01 (sample SAMEA3879574, study PRJEB24766) | human gut metagenome | biome: human-associated habitat; feature: feces | place: USA | collected 1985/1987 | reverse complement strand
AGCAAGCTGTTGAAATCCCATGATCTGGAATTCCACCAGTTGTTTGTTGCCAGTCCCCATGTATTTATCAGCAGAAAACATCCGCTGGCGGGTAACAGCATAATTACGAACGAAGAACTGGAAGAATACCCGTACCTGTCTTTTGAACAGGGAGAGCACAATTCCTTTTATTTTTCAGAGGAAATCTTCTCTGATTTTGAACGCAGGAAAAATATCCGTGTGCGGGACAGAGCGACACTGTTCAATCTGCTGATCGGCCTGAACGGTTACACCGTGTGCAGCGGCGTGATCGATAAAAAATTAAACGGAAAAGATATTATCGCCGTGCCACTGGCAGATGAGAGTGACATGCGGATCGGTTATATCACACACAGAAAAGGAATGCTCAGCAGACTGGGTACTACCTACCTGGAAGCACTGCAGAAGTATTTAGGATGAATGGGTTGTCCATAACTTTAAACTATGGACAACCCTTATTTTTACGTATTTTGCGGATTTCATCATTTCTCTTATAATGAGGACAATTCAAAAAACGACAAAACAACAAAGAAATGGAGAGAATGACAATGAGCAATTTGCAGACACCTTTTCGCTATGATTTCGTAGGAAGTTTTTTAAGACCGGAGAAGCTGAAGAAAGCAAGAAGACAGTTCAATGAAGGAAAGATCGATGCTGCGGCACTGAAGAAAGTGGAAGATGAAGCCATCACAGAGCTTGTGAGCAAGATCAAAGAGCTGGGCTATCATGTGATCACAGACGGTGAATTCCGCAGAGCCACCTGGCATCTGGATTTCATGTGGGGATTCGACGGCATCGGCCATACCCCTACCAAGACGGGACTTCCGTTCCACGGCGAGGCGGCCATGGTGGATGATACCTATATTGTAGGCAAGATCGGACTGACCGGGGAGCATCCTTTTGTAGATCATTTCCGGTTTGTAAAAGCATTAGAGGATGAAAATACCGTAGCAAAGCAGACCATACCTTCTCCCGCCCAGTTTCTGGCACAGTTTACCATGCCCTTTAACCGAGGCTGCACAGAGAAGCATTATCCGAATGAGCAGGAACTGGTAAATGACATCGTGGCGGCCTACGGAAAAGTGATCGATGATCTCTATGCGGCAGGATGCCGGAACTTACAGCTGGATGACTGCACCTGGGGCATGTTCGCAGACAAGATCGGTCATACCCTGTACGGAACCACCAGAGAGGGAATTGTAGAGTTCCAGAAAGCCCACAAGGATATTAACGATAAGGTGATCGCCAATGCACCGAAGGATATGATCATCAACACCCATGTATGCCGCGGTAATTTCCATTCCACCTACGCAAGCGAGGGTGCCTATGATTCCGTAGCGGATATCCTGTTTGGCGAAGAGAATGTGAATGCCTATTTCCTGGAGTTTGATGATGAGAGATCCGGCGGTTTCGCACCTTTGGCCAAGGTATCCGGGGAGAAAAAGGTCGTTCTGGGACTGATCACTACCAAGTCTCCCGTACTGGAGGACAAACAGCTTGTCATTGACAGAATCCATGATGCGGCAAAATACATTCCACTGGAAAGATTATACTTAAGCCCCCAGTGCGGATTTGCTTCCTGCGAGATCGGCAACAAGCTGACTGAGGAAGAACAGTGGGCAAAACTCCGACTTGTGAAAGAAGTGGCGGAGGAAGTCTGGGGAAAATAAATAAACGTGGTTCCAGCGATTACCAGAGAGGTGGTCGCCGGAATTTTAATTATATTCAATTGTCTCATTTTTCTGGATAGGCTATAATATACCTATGGTTATCCCTGTTTAACATTTTCTAAATGGGGATTTTTGAAATATTTTGAATATGAAAAATAATACGGAGGAAGCAGAAACATGAATAAACAAACAGCCCATTACCATCTTCCCGGTCTGTTTGAATTCTATGAATTATACAGAATGTTCCTGCCGTTGTTTCGGGAGCATGGGGAATATTTTTACGACTGGTGCGACATCGGTTCCATCTACGGAGCCCCGCCGGACTGCATCTGGGGAGGCGGCCGGGTCTCACTGGAGGATCACGACGCAAGAGAAGTGCTGACACTGTTACAGGAATACGGGATCTCAGCCCGTCTGACCTTCAGTAATTCGCAGCTCTGCGAAGAACATCTTTCCGACAGAAAATCCAATGAACTCTGTGCCCTGTTTGCGGAAAATACAGAGCCGGAAAACGGCGTGATCGTCCATTCGGAACTGCTGTTACAGTATTTGAAAAGTCATTATCCGCAACTTTATCTGATATCCTCCACCACAAAAGTACTGACGGATTTTGAAGCGTTAAAAAAGGAAGCAGACAGAGAAGATTTTCGCTACGTCGTACCGGATTTCCGCCTGAACAAGGCTTATGAAAAATTAAATACGCTGACAGAATCACAGAAAGACAAAGTGGAGTTTTTGTGCAATGAGTGCTGCTATTTTGGCTGCGAGGACAGGAAGGAATGCTACGAAGCCGTCAGCCACAGGAATCTGGGAGAGGAGCCGGATTTTAGTTGTACCTCACCGGGGGCGGAGGAGGGCTATCGTTTCTCCAAAGCCATGAAAAATCCGGGATTTATCAGCGTGGGAGATATTCAGAAGATCTATCTGCCTATGGGATTTTCCAATTATAAGATCGAAGGCCGGGGACTGGGCAGTGCACTGGTTCTGGAATTTTTACTGTACTATATGACGAAGCCGGAGTACCAGCTGCAGGTCAGAGAAGAAATCTATCTGGACAATATGCTGGATCTATTTTAATTATTTGAGTCACCACCTCATAAATGAGCAAAATCAGCTGCGTAGCAGATGGCGGCAGGGTCGTTGCTGTGGGAACTCTGGAGCAGATCAAGGCAGATGCCGACAGCATTACGGGAAAATATCTGTAAAAAATCAAAAACCCGGATACGGCAGAGGCATCCGCTCACCGTACCCGGGTTTAAAAAACTGATTTTTACAGAATCACCTGCTCCAGCTTCTCACGGAAGTCTGCTTCGGACATGGCGCCGACGAAGTTGGCCACGGGCTGTCCGTCTCTGAAGATCACAAAATTCGGAATGCTTGCCACGCGGTACTTCTGGGCGATGGTCATGTTCTCATCCACATTGATCTTGCCGACCTTTACTTTTCCCTCGTAAGCTTCTGCCAGCTTTGCCACGGTAGGAGCCATCATCTTGCAGGGATTGCACCAGTCTGCGTAGAAATCTACCAGAACGGGCAGAGGGGAGTTCAGAACTTCTTCCTCAAAATTAGCAACGGTAAACGTATATTCCATAAGTATCCTTCCTTTCTGTTATCTGTTGTTGATAGTATCTCAAAAATAAGATTCTATATTCGGGGCCTTATCTGTAAATAATATATTTGCAGATGGGATTGCCAACGGAGGAAAACTTTTCCTCGTATTCGGTCATGACGTTCCCCTCCATCAGCGCGGCATCGTTATGCAGATCGTAGGTGATCACCTGCGCTTTCCATCCGGCGGGCTCCAGTTCCTCTACTGCAAAATCAAACAACGGGCGGTTGTCCGTCTTGAATTCCAGCGTACCCTCTTTTTTCAGGATCACATTATAGCGGGCCAGAAACTGTCTCGAAGGAAGTCTTCTCTTCGCATGACGGTCCTTGGGCCAGGGATCGGAGAAATTCAGATAAATGCGGTCCACTTCACCCTTTCCGAACACCTTATCGATGTCTTCTGCATCCATACGGATGAATTTCAGGTTGGGAAGCTCGTCCTCTTCCATTTTCTGGATCGCGCGGAGCAATACGCTGGAATATTTTTCAATTCCCACATAATTAATCTGCGGATTCTGCTTTGCAAGGGTATGTAGGAAACGTCCTTTTCCCATACCGATCTCAATATGGATCGGATGATCGTTTCCGAAAATCTCATGCCAGGTTCCGGGGCATGCTTCCAGGGTATCTTCCGGTACGACATAGGGACTTTCCGCAATAACTTCCCGGGAACCGGTAATATTTCGTAACCTCATGGTAATCTCAGCCTTTCTTATAGTAATCTGTATTGTCAATGTACTTTATCTGAGAAAGCTTGTCAAGTCACAGGCCGGGGGCTTATACTGGCAGTAGGAGGAGAAAATTTATGAAATGGATGATTGCATCGGATATTCACGGATCGGCATATTACTGTCGAAAACTGTTGGAAGCATATACGGAGGAAGGGGCCGACAGGCTGCTTTTACTGGGGGATATTTTATACCACGGCCCCAGAAATGATCTGCCCAGAGATTATGCGCCCAAGGAAGTGATCGCTTTATTGAACGAGCGGAAAAATGATATCTACTGTGTACGCGGTAATTGCGATACGGAGGTGGATCAGATGGTGCTGGAATTTCCGGTGCTGAGTGATTATTGTGTACTTGCGGAAGGGACGCAGGCAATTTATGCCACCCATGGACATATCTATAATGAGCAGAAACTGCCGCCATTGCATTCCGGAGATATTTTACTGCACGGTCATACTCATGTGCCGAAATGCGTTGTTCATGAGACAGAGCAGTATATCTGCATGAATCCGGGGTCCGTGTCGATTCCCAAGGAAGAAAGCTGGCACGGATACATGATCTGGGAAGGCAAAAATTTTGTGTGGAAAGACTTCGGCGGACAGGAACATTTACGGTATTCCGTATAGAGAATGACAGCGTTCGCAGAAGGTCTTAAAAAGAATTAAAAAATAGAGATAAGACTTTGGTTTTTAGGTAAAATGGTGTATGATAAAGAATGCGCATTATCATACACCATTTTATTTTGAAGATATCAGGAAGGATTTATACATGCAGTTTTTCAGGCATTTTTCATATAGAAGTTTTTTAACCAGGGCAGTGATGGGAATCAGCGCTCTCTGCCTTTTTGCATCTCAGGGGCTTAGTGTCTCTGCTGCAACGATCAAAGAAGAGAACATCGCCCGCAATCAGGCACTGGCCATTCAGTCCAATGAAGTGGCAAACTGGCCTACGGGACCGGTAGTCAGCGCAGGATCCGCCATTTTGATGGATGCGGATACCGGAGCGATCCTTTATGCCAAAAATATCCATCAGCAGGAATACCCTGCCAGTACCACCAAAATTCTGACAACATTGATCGCATCCGAGCGCTGCAGCATGGATGAGATCGTGGATTTCTCCTATGATGCGGTACACGATATTGATCCCGGAAGCAACCATATTGCTATTGACCCCGGCGAGCAGCTGACCATGGAGGAATGTCTGAATGCCATTCTGATCCGCTCCGCCAATGAAGTTTCTTTCGCGGTAGCAGAGCATATTTCCGGAACGACCTGGCAGGACTTTGCACCGATCATGAATGAAAGAGCCAAGGAACTGGGGTGTGTTGATTCCAATTTCGTCAATCCCAACGGACTTCCCAATGAGGATCATTACACCAGTGCCTATGACCTGGCGATGATCGGAAGAGCTTTTTTTGCCAACGAAGCGCTGTGTAAAATGACAATGACACATATGCTGCACATTTTGCCGTCGGAACGCCAGCCGGATGATATTATGGAAGTCAACAAGATGGAACTGATCCCCGGCGGTAAATATGCATATCCGTATCTGGTAGGCTGTAAGACCGGTTACACCGATGTTGCCCGCAGTACACTGGTGTCCTGTGCGGAAAAAGACGGCATGAAGCTGATCTGTGTGGTCATGAAAGACGAAAATCCGAATTACTATGAAGATACAATCACTCTGTTTGATTATGGTTTCAGCAATTTTCAGAGAGTGAACATTTCTCAGACAGAGACCAAGTATAATATCGAGAATGCAGGATCTTTTTACAGTGGGAATGATATTTTCGGCAACTCCAAACCGATTCTGGAACTGAACCAGACGGACAGCATCACTTTGCCGAACACCATCACCTTTCAGGATGCGGTGTCCAGTATTTCCTATGATAATACAGAACCAGGACAGGTGGCTGTGATCACTTATACTTACAATGATGTGGTACTGGGAACGGCATCCCTGGACTTTACGGCAGCGGAAAAGGGCAGTAGTGTCTTCCGGGAAAATACGGCAGAGACCACGGAGTCTGCAGAGGAAAGCGGTGCAACCGATGAAACGCAGTCAGGCACAACGACCACAGAGGCAGACAATACAGAGACAACCGAAACAGCAGGAGATAACACCGGAAACAATGGTGGAATTCCAACGGCTGCACAGGAGACATCCCCGGAGGAGGAAAACAGCACTTCCGGCGGTCCTGCGGTTATTTTCATTAATGTGGTAAAAGTATTTTTCTGTATCGTGGGAATTGCGGTATTGATCTTCCTTGCACTGTTATTACGTACGTTTTTCAAGAATTATCATTTTGCCCACCGCAGTACCCGCCTGACCTGGAGATTTAACCGCAGAAGAAATCGTTCCAGATCCCGGTATCGTTCGGTGGATCAGGATCTTCGTAACAGACGCAAAGAAGCAATCCGACAGGCGAAAAAACGTCAAAAGCCCAAGAAGTCATCCCACTTTCGCGGGTAGTATTCCGAAGGGGAGATTTCCACACATTTTGCCCAGTTTGATTTTGACATATCAATGGGTACTATGGTACACTGAATAAGAAAATAGTGGGGTAGTATACCCGGGGAAATGAGAAGCTTAGGATAAGAAAAGGTTAAGGGAGCGAAATACCTTGGATAAGAGTGAATATAAATTAAGAGCGGAAGAAATCAAAGACTTGATCAGCCGTGGGGAGTATGCGCAGGCTGCGGAGATTGCGGATACCATTGACTGGCGCAGAGTCAAAAGTGTTATGATGCTGTGCACTATCAGTGACCTTTACAAGATCAATCGAAGATACGAGGATGCCAGAGATATGCTGCTTCTGGCATATGAACGCCGTCCGGGAGGAAGGACGATCTGCTATTCTCTGTGCGAACTTTCCATTAAAATGGAAGAGTATGTACAGGCTATCGAGTATTACAAAGAGTTTGTGCAGGTAGCGCCCAAGGATCCCGGCAGATATATTTTGCAGTACAAATTATATGAGGCGCAGGATGTCAGTCTGGAAGAGCGCATTGCTGTTCTGGAAGAACTGAAAAAGAGAGATTACAGAGAAAAATGGGCATATGAGTTGGCTTATCTATATCATAGAGTAGGACTTGCTGCCAGATGTGTAGAGGAATGTGATGAGCTGATCCTTTGGTTTGGCGAGGGCAAATACGTTATCAAGGCAATGGAGCTGAAAATGCTCCATCAGCCGCTAACACCGGAACAGCAGGAAAAATACGATCATCGTTTTGACGCGCCCGGTACGCAGCAGTATTCTCAGAATTATGCGCAGGATCCCGGTTATGGACAGAACGAAACTTATGATCCGAATCAGGGCTATGTGCAAGACGGAAGTTACGACCCGAATCAGGGCTATGAACAGGGCGGAAGTTGCGACCCGAACCAGAGCTATGCACAGGATGGAAGTTATGACTCGAATCAGGGCTATGCACAGGATGGAAGTTACGATTCCAATCCGGACAATGTGCAGGAGGGGGCTTATGATCAGGTGATTGATGACACCAGAGTCTATGAACCGGTGCAGCCCCAGCAGGCACCCGCACAGCCGGCGGAAGATGATTTCGACATTCATGTGAAGACCATGGATGTGGGACAATATAATACGATCAATCTACAGGCAGAACTGGCAGCAGGCCTGCGGGAGGTACTGAGTGAGGACCATGCGAAGGAGACTTCGGATTCCATTACCCGTTCTATCGTGGCACCCATGATCGATCCCGGGGATTCCGATACGGAGTCTCTGGATTATCCAGAGATCGCAGATGTCAGTGAAGACGATCTGGAGCCGGAGACGGAGCAGATGGAGAGCTCGGAAGTATTCTTTGGGGAGACCGGAGAAATCGGCGATCTGTCACAGGTGCCCCAGGTAGAGACGGAAGAGATTCTGCCGGAAGAGCCTGTTGTTGCAAGAAGAACCGATGTAGTACCGGAGCTATCCGAAGTACAGAAAACACCGGAAGTACAGGAAATCGTGAAGGAACCGGAAACACAGAAAGTACCGGAAGCTCCCGTAGAGCCACCCAAGGAACTGGCCGATGTGCTGGCACAGGAATCCGACGGTCAGATCAGCCTGGTAATGCCGGAGGCAGAGAGCATTGAGAAACAGATCACCGGCCAGATGAATATCGAGGATATTCTGGCAGAGTGGGAACGCAAGAAGAAGGAGAACCTGGAGAAGAGAGAAGAAGAGGTTCGCCAACATGTATTACAGCAGACCGGAGCCATGTTCACGGAGTTTGAGCAGGCGGTAAGAGACGGATTGCTGGAAAAACTGGAAAAAGAAAAAGCTGCGGACACGGCAGATACCGTGGCAGAAGATACAACAGATACCGATGAGGTAGAAGAGCTGGAAGAGATCACGGAAGAGCCTGCCACAGAGGAACCCGTGGAAGAACTGACGGAGGCTGCTCCTGCAGAGGAAGCGGAACAAGAGCCTGTAGAAGAGCTTCCGGAAGAGGATACTGTAGAAGAACTCGCGGAAGAACCTGCATATGAGCCGGAAGCAGAAGAATTTGAGGAACCTGCGGAACCGGAAGCAGAAATCTATGAGCAGGAAGAAATCATAGACGAGGAACAGGCAGAACCGGAAGAAGCAATGGATGACGAGCCTGTAGAGGAGCCCACGGCGGAAGCAGTAGAATCGGTAGATGAGGAAACAGCCAGCGAAGAGATAGAACTGACGGCTGAGGAAACGCCGGAAGCCGGGGAAGCACCGGAACAGCCGGAGCGCCCCGCAGTAGAGCGAGACAAAGCAAAGGTTCGTGCGCTTACCAGAGAAGAGAGAGAGCTGTACGCACCCTTTATCCAGAGCAGATCTGCCAGAGAGCAGTTAGTCAAGGCCATTGATAATATCAGTCTGGCAGCCTACACCGGCAACGTGATCATCACTGGAGAAGAGGGTATGGATACCTTATCTCTGGCGAAGAACATGGTTCGCGAAATTCAGGCAACCGACAGCAATTTCTCCGGAAAAGTGGCAAAGATCTCTGGACATGCATTGAATAAAAAGGATACTGCAGATACCTTATCCAAGCTGAAAAACGGCGCGCTGATCATTTGCAAGGCATCCGAAATGAACGATGCTACGGCAAATGTACTTCACAAGGCATTGCAGCAGGAGAGTCAGGGAATCGTAATTATTCTGGAAGATACGAAGAGGGATATTGATAAATTCCTCGAGAAACATGAAAAATTGAGAGAGTGCTTTACCGCACGAATGGATGTGGAAGCCCTCAGCAATAACACACTGGTGGCATTCGGCAAACAGTATGCACGGGAGATGGAATACTCTATTGACGAACTCGGAGAGCTGGCGTTACATACCAGAATCGAAGATATGCAGACGATAGATCATGTGGTTACGGTAGTGGATGTAAAGCAGATCGTGGATGAAGCGATCGCTCATGCAAATAAAAAGACATTGAAGCATTTCTTCGATGTCCTGTTTGCCAAGAGATATGACGATGAGGATATGATCATCCTCACCGAGAAAGACTTTGTATAGCGGGAGGCGCGGTCATGACGAAGGAGAAGGTATTTATTTCCGAAGCAGATCAGTATCTTTTTGCCCAGGGGACCCATTATGATATTTACAAAAAACTGGGTGCACATCTGTCGGTGGAAGACGGCGTGCAGGGAGTCTATTTCGGAGTATGGGCACCAAATGCAGCACAGGTGAATGTCATTGGCACATTCAATGAATGGAATGAGGAATCCCATCCCATGCAGAAGCTGGGAGAAGGCGGTATCTGGGGGCTGTTCATTCCCGGCGTGGAAGAGGGAACGATGTATAAGTTCCTGATCTATGCAAGGGATGGCAGAAAGCTCTACAAAGCCGATCCTTTTGCCAATTATGCGGAATACCGGCCGGGCACTGCATCTATCGTTACCGATATTACAGGCTTTGACTGGAGAGATTCCAAGTGGATGGAAGCCCGGGACAAAAAGGATATGAATAAAGAGCCTATGGCGATCTACGAATGCCATATTGGTTCTTTTATGAAGCATCCTAACAACGGTACCGCCGAAGGATTCTACAATTACCGGGAGTTTGCGGACCGGATCATAGAATATCTGAAGGAGATGAAGTATACCCATGTAGAACTGATGGGTATTGCAGAGCATCCGTTTGACGGTTCCTGGGGCTATCAGGTAACGGGCTATTACGCACCGACCTCCCGCTACGGAACACCGAAAGAGTTTAAATATCTTGTTGATTATCTGCATAAAAATAAAATCGGTGTTATTCTGGACTGGGTACCGGCACACTTCCCGAAAGATGCGCACGGCCTTGCTGATTTTGATGGCCAGCCGCTGTATGAGTACGCCGACCCGAGAAAGGGCGAGCACCCGGAGTGGGGAACGAAGATCTTTGATTACGGCAAAAATGAAGTGAAAAACTTTATGCTGGCAAATGCGCTTTACTGGGTAGAAGAGTACCACGTAGACGGTCTCCGTGTCGATGCTGTTGCTTCGATGCTGTATCTCGACTACGGAAAAGAGCCGGGCCAGTGGGTGCCGAACAAGAACGGCGGAAATGAAAATCTCGAAGCCGTCGAGTTCTTCAAACACCTGAATACCCTGGTGCGCGGACGAAACAAAGGTGTCATCATGATTGCCGAGGAGTCCACAACGTGGCCGAAGGTAACGGGAAGCGTAGAGGACGGCGGCCTGCATTTCTCCTACAAATGGAACATGGGATGGATGCATGACTTCCTTGATTATATGAAGCTGGATCCATATTTCCGTAAAAATAACCACAACAAGATGACATTTGCGATGAGCTATAATGAGAGTGAGAAATATATTCTGGTACTGTCACATGATGAGGTGGTACATCTGAAGTGTTCTATGCTCAACAAAATGCCGGGCTTAGAAGGGGATAAATTCAAGAACCTCATGGCAGGATATGCATTTATGATGGGACACTGTGGAAAGAAGCTTCTTTTCATGGGACAGGAGTTTGCACAGAAGCAGGAGTGGAGTGAGGAAAGAGAACTCGACTGGTATCTGCTTGAGAATCCGGAGCATAAAAAGATCCAGAACTGGGTAAAGGAGCTGCTTCACCTCTATAGGAGAAACCGCTGTCTGTATGAGCTGGATTCAAGCTGGGAAGGCTTTGAATGGATAAATGCAAACGATGCAGACAGAAGCATCTTCAGCTTTATCAGAAAGAGTAAGGATGGCAAGAATAATATGCTCTTTGTCATCAATTTCACACCGGTAGAGAGACCTGATTACAGAGTCGGAGTGCCAAAGCACAAGACATATCAGCTCGTTTTAGATAGTGAGGATCCTAAGTTTACAGGCAAAACGGTACAAGAGCCTGTAAAGAAGGCTGCAAAGGGCAGAGGCAAGGCAGCAAAACAGTCATATAAGAAGCTGGACTATAAGGCAGTCAAATCAGAGTGTGACGGCAGACCATTTTCATTTGCTTATCCACTTGCGCCTTACGGAGTTGCTGTATTTAAATACTAATATACCGGTAAATAGCAGGGTAAAGGACCGCGCCAATTTAGGGCGCGGTCTTTATTTTTGAGTATTATATGTCGATATATAATAAAAAGATAACTATTCAGAACCACCCCCTCACATATGAGAAAAAAATATCCATAAATAAAGGCTGCAGAGATGGTATATATGCAGGGCACGGAGCAGGAAATATGCAGATAGAGAATTTGATTAATAAAAGCACAGATACGAAAAATACGGACACAAAAACCATAAATGACATGACAACGGGTATGCGTGTGTCAGACTACATAAAGACAGACAGCAGTGACAATATGTCAAAAAAGGCGGCTGTTGTCGGTTCGTCAAATTCTGTTGATATGTCGGATACGATATATGCAAGACCACAGGCGAAAAACGAAGCCGGGAACAACAATGGCACAGATATGGCAGAAAATCTGCTAAATGATATGAATCAGACCTCAGAAAACAGGCGAAATGATATGATTGTCACTGCAAGCACTACCACGAGTGATGATTACAAAGCTGCAAAGGATGACGGCTACGATGTCATTGTCACTGAGACCGATAAGATAAAAGCAGTGCTGGCAAAGGCAGGTGTAGATATATCCATATATGGAGATGATCTGAGCATGGAGCAGCTTACAGACATCACGGGAAGCCAGACTGAAGCGGCCATGCTTGTCAATCAGATGAAAGCATATGATATTCCTGCTACAGATGACAATATAAAGGCAGGTACAGATGCCATAGACCGGGCAAAGAGCCTTACAAATATATCCAATGAGACAAAGGCATATTTGGTCAGAAATAACATGAATCCGACGGTTTCCAATGTATACAAGGCTACGTACAGCAGCAGTCAGGTACAAGATTACAGGCAGAAAACCAAAATGACGGAGATATCAGATGAGCTGTTTGAGGAGCTTAAGCCACAGCTTAAACAGATATTAGAGGAAGCTCATATAGACAGTAGTGATGAGAATCTGAATCAGTGCAGATGGCTGATAGATGAAGATATAGCCGTTACACCTGATAATGTGCTGCTTGCGAATCAGGTAGACTGCATCAACGCAGCAGAAGAAAATGTGAGCAGTGATTTTTATGCAAGGGCAGTGACAGAAGCACTGGCAATGGGAAAAAAGGCTACAGAAGCCACTATGTCACAAGATGGCCTGACATTTGACATGGCAAAGAAAGCATGTGATGTATTAGGTGAGGCGACTGCAGATGACATTGTCACATTAGAGTCAGATAACATACCTGTCACGATAGAGAATCTGTCAAAGCTTATAGCTGCAAGGGGCAAGGATAGTGCAGCATCGCAAGCCTCAGCAAATAAAGCGGCGGATAATTCGATTACAGACAGCCGGGAAGCAAGGCTTGTGACAGCTCAAAGAAAGCTTGAGGAAGCGAGACTTTCCATGACAGCAGAAGCTAACCTTTCACTCATAAAAAAAGGAGTTTCAATAGACACAGAGCCTATTGAACGTGTAGTGGAGCTGCTTAAGCAGCAGGAAAATAAATACTACGGAGCGCTGTTTGGTGATAGCAGTGTAGAGGCATCTGATGATAGGGTACGTATGTACAATAATGTCTGTGATATTTTCAATCAGATGAAGCAGCAGCCGGCGTATGTACTGACCCTGGAATCCGCTGATGACACTGTGTATGAGCTGTATACAGCAGGCAAAGCAATGAAGCAGTCATTAGAAGCAGCAGCCTCAGGATATGAGACTCTTATGACATCACCGCGGGCAGATATGGGAGATAGTATGTCAAAAGCATTTCAGAATGTGGATGATATACTTAAAGAACTTCAGATAGATACATCTGAAAGCAATCGCAGGGCTGTGCGGATACTTGCGTACAACAGTACCGACATCACAGAGGACAATATAAAGCAGATAAAGTCTGTAGATGAGCAGGTGCAGAGAGCATTCAGCGATATGACACCGGCGGTGACGATTGAGATGATAAAAAGAGGCATATCACCGCTTGATATGAGCATGAGTGACATAAGTGACACTGCCAGACGGATAAAATCAGAAAATCCTGACGAAAGGGATGAGAAATTCAGCGAGTTTCTCTGGAAGCTTGAAAAGAAAAATGAAATCTCAGAGGAGGAAAGAGACTCATATATAGGCATATACAGGCTTATTTCACAGGTGGAGCAGTCAGATGGTGCTGTGATAGGCTCACTTGTTAATCAGGGAGCAGATATTACAATGAAAAATCTGCTTACAGCGGTCCGGGTACGAGGAAAGAGTGCCATGGACTATAAGGTGGACGATACCTTTGCCGGAGTGGACAGTGTAAGCAGGGGCATTAAAATTGACTCACAGATAGAAAGCGCATATCATACAAACTGCCTAAGGGATGTGCTTGATACACTTTCACCTGAGAAAATGGAGTTTGTGCAGTATGACAGCTGGCTTGATATGACTCCGGAGCAGTTAAGGCAGGCTGTATATGAGGCAGACGATGATAACGCACTGTCAGAGCAATATGCCACAGAACAGCTAAGACAGTTCAATCAGGCAGTTTCGGTGCCTGAGAACGTATATGCTTTTCTAGAGAAATATGATGTAAAAACAACCGCGGTAAACCTCATGGCTGCGTCAAGGCAAATGAAAAATCTGAGTCGGTCAAAAATCCAAAGGAGCTTGCGCAGGCGCAGGAAACGCTGGCTGATACAGCAGAGCATGTTATGGATTCGATGATTATAGAGGATAGGCACACAGGCTCAATAGACCTCAGACAGATGAAGCTATTATGCAGTCAGCTAAGGATAGCTTCAAATATGTCGAGACAGGAAAACTATATTGTACCAATAGAGACTGCAGACGGGGTCACAGGTATGAAGCTTAGCATAGTAAGAGGTGAAGATAAAAAGGGACTGGTTGATATATTCCTTGAGGATAAAAAATGCGGCAGGGTAGCTGCATATTTTGAGGCAAAGGAAAACTCAGTATCTGCTATGATAGTCACAGACGATGAGCAGACTAAAAAGCTGTTTGAAGACAATATCACTATGTTTGAGGCAGGAATAAGTGATGGTGAACAGCGTGTGCGCATAGATGTGGCACTGGAGCATGATATATCTGCAAAAGAGTCTAAGATGTCAGATATGAAATCGAATACTGAGTCAGATAATGAGACTAAAAAGCAGCTTGATGGCAGTGAAAGTGTCCAGACAACCAGACTATATCACATCGCAGAGCAGTTTATTGTAAATGTCCAGAGGGTGATTGCGCAAGATAGTCTGTAACACCGATATATATTGCATGTGCCAGGTCATCCTGATAGTTTTTGTCAGTAAGAAGAAGTGTCTCAGCAGGATTACTCAAGAATCCACATTCTACGATTACGGTCGGGGATGTGGATTTTTTAAGTATAAAGTATTCTTTATTGGGCTTAATGCTTCGTGGCTTTGCGACACAAAGAGAAGTGTTTAAAGCTCCAAGAACAGAGGATGCGAGCTCTTTTCCTGCATCAGAGGCTTCATAATAGAATACCTGTGGACCGCTGCTTGAACTGTCCTCAAAGCTGTTTTGATGGATACTGATGCTGACTGCCACATTGCTTTTAGACATCAGGGCAGTTCTCTTTGTCAGATCATCTGTCTTTGGATGCTTGGAATTATCCGGGGCGAGGTCGCAGTCGGTGGTTCTGGTCATGACAACAGTAAAGCCTCTGTTTTCAAACAGCTGTTTAAGAGCCATTGCAATACTCAGGTTGACATCCTTTTCCATGACGCCGGAGGTGGAAATTTTACCGGGATCGCTTCCACCATGGCCCGGGTCTATTACAATAACAGTTGAATTAGTGTTTTTGCCGGTGTTTTTTGCAAGAGCGCAGACACCTCTTCCGAGGTAGAAGGACAGAATAAAGAGAGCTAAAATAAGACAGTATTTGTTTTTCTTAATAATGTACATATATTTTTTCATATAAGATACCTATAAAAAACCCGATGCACATAGAAGGCATCGGGTGTGTTTGTATATTATATGATTGGCTGATATCATTTATAACCTATAAAAGGTACAGAGTTAGACTGTAGCTGTAAAGGTACGGCCTCTTTCAGTAAGCCTTAAGCAATCAGTCCAGATATTTGATAACAGTATCCCAGACAGATGAATTCTCAAAGCCAAGCTTCCAGAATGCTGCACCGGCGAGCTTATTGTCATCGACGAGCTTGAGCCTTTTCTCTAAAGATGTACTGTCCTCAAGCCATACCTTGTACAGCTTGTTGGATGCAGACCACTCAGCGTAGTTCTGACCGGATTCCTCATCAAGAGCAGCAGTGGCATTGTTTGTGGCAAGCTGTGCTGCAGCTGCGTCCATACTATATACCTGTGAGGCAACAGTGTACTTTGACTGATCCTCGGTATCGGTTACGGCATCATCGTCCTCCTTTGGAGTGAGCTCCCATATTCTGGTATAAAAAGGCATGCCGAGAATAATCTGGTCAGCGGGGACCTCCTTCAGAGTGGATTCAACACCCTCAGTTACCCACGGAATGGAAGAAACTGAGCCGGCATCAGAGCCCTTATAGTGTTCATCGTATCCCATAATCACAATATAATCGGCAAAGTTTGCCATATCAGAGCGATTGAAGAACTTGTTGAAGCTGGCAGGTACTGTGACATCAACTGAAAGTGATATACCGTTATTGTGACACTTTATGGCGAGCTCTCTGATAAACTCGATGTAAGAGTCTCCATATGCTGCTTCTGTGATATTTTCAAAGTCAATATTTACACCATCAAGCTCATAGTTAAATGCAGCCGACATAATCTGATTGATCAGGGTAGTTCTCGTGGATGTATGTGTGAGAACATATGCTGCATCTACATCAGTATTTTCAAAGTTGCTGAACAGTCCCCATACCTCGATGCCCTGGGAATGGCAGTAGCTGACATAATCCTTGCTTGCTATATCTGCCAGATTACCGTTGTTGTCATTTAAATAAAACCAAGTTGGTGACATTACATTTATGCCCTTGGTTGATGAAATTACCTGTGGCACTTTACTGTTTGCTGACTGGCTTGTTACCTGATTCCAGGCAAGACAGATATCCTTATCCTTCTTGATATGCGTAAAGGTCTCTTCCTCATAGTCAGGATTCGTAAGCTTAGTTTTTTTGCTCTCGGACAGAGCCTTGCCCTTTATATATCCAATAACACCATCCTCAGTGGCAACCTTATCCCATTTGTCACCGGAATCAAGAATAGTAATCTTGTCATCCTTTTTCACCTCTTTTAGAATAGGGCTCTTTATGCCGCCCTTCACGCGGACCTGTGTAGACTTGCTGACAGTGGCACTGTCTATTTCATCCCATTTGCTTGTGATGACGATGCGTTCCGGGTCATCATATGACTTAAAGGTGATATTGGAGTACTGTTTTACATAGTCTAAAGCGATAAGCGCAGAGTCAGAGGTGGCTTTCACAATCGGATAGCCAAAGTCATTTGTCTGCTTGGTGACACTGTAGCTATTGCTGTCAGCCGCAGCTGAGATGATATCAGATGCGGTTGTGTAAAGAAGCACATTCTCATTTGCATCCCAGTAAAATCTGGAATTTAATGAGTCGTGAACAAATTTGTAATCAACGTATATTTTTTTATCTATTATTTTAGCCTTGTAATCGGATAGCTCATTATCTACAATGAGAGCAGCCTCATCATCAGAAGAGATATTGAAATACTCTTTAAGATCCTCTGTCTTTTTCGTAGGGGTGTATTTATTGATAAGAGCAGTTATACCCATTATTATTACAACGAGGATAATAAGTCCGGTTACTATAAGTGCAGGCAATAATTTCTTTTTCATGTGTAAAAATCCTTTCCTATTATTTGGTGTCGAAATTGCTTAAGCTAATTATACCATTGTGAAAAAGCATATTCAAATAATATGAAATAAATTTGTAATAAATTAAGAAATTTGTTTATGCATTTTGGCGCGGAAGGAGCAAAAGCTTCCCCCGCGCACATACCTTTTCTTTTTAAAATATGTCTTTTGGTTGTCTTTTTGCATTTAAACGGGGTAAAGGACCAAAAATATGCTGACATCGATTTCTTGTATAATTGAGAAAAAATGATATTAATCATTAATTATTGATAGTTTATAGAAATTGATATTTCCGGAGCTTTCCACACCCAATTTAATTGCTGATTTTTAGTTTCGTTTAATTTGATAAAATATCTGTAAAAATTCCAATATATAAATATAGTTTATTCTTCTATAAAAATACCTCCGTCTATATATAATGATTATGAGTAAAAACTGATAAGTAACAAATGGTCCTATGTCATGAAGCGCTCTGTGGCATTAAAAGTATAAGCCCTCCGAAGGCTTCGGACATAAAATTGATAAACAGCTGGTTAAAGATGTCATTTTGCATCGTGATATTAATTCCTTTCTGATATCTTATCCAGAGTGCCAAACAGGCTGGTATTGATGAGGAACGGGTCCTCTAAGTAAGGAAAGCCTACCACCGGATACTTAAAATGTTTATGGTTAATTGTCTTTTTCTTTTCCACGAGATTAAACAATATTTTTACGCTTTCTGAATCAGTTATTTTGTTTGAATTGAATAGCTCGATAATTCTGTTCAAAGCGCCCCGGTTCCATTTACTTATTGTACACACAGCGATTCTTACGTCACACCTCATAAATTCCTTTAAGGTGTTTGGATTAAGTATGCCGAAATCAATAATCACACGCTCGTATCTCATGTTTAAAATCTCAGTTAGTGTGGACATGACTGCGTGAGGAAAGAAATCTACATTCTTATAAGTAAAAACCTTTTCGTCTGCTGTCTTTGACAGTGAAAGAATTTCGTGTGTACCATTCAGCTCAACATAGGCGGTTCTATACATGCATTTATTGCTCATATAATTACAAAGAGCAAGGCTTATATGTGTTGTGCCTACATTGTGAACGCTGCCACAGACCCCAACTAACTGTGGTGCAGAATGGACTTTCTTAAATATCCTTTTAAAGTGTCTGATAGTGATGCTCCTCCCTTTAGTTCTAACAGCTTTTGAATCAGCGTTTCCTTTTGAACTGAGCACTTAAACATATCGCTGTCATAAGGAAAGTGATAAACACTGCAATTAAGTAGTGCCGCAATCGCGGAGGCATCCTGTCTGCTGCACATATTACATATAACACTCAGGGAAGCTGTCATTTTTTTGAGAATAGAATGATTCCTGTAGATATCATTCAGATGCCAAAAGCCGCCGTTACATACATATAATACGAGATCCATGTCATATATTTTCTCGTTGCACACATCAGTGCCAAGGTCGTATATCTGTATAGCATCCTTTGGAATATTAAACTGTATACCGTCACTGTAGTCGGGTATGCCCTGAAAGCTTTTGTAATAATAATATCCGTTTTTCTGCTTAAAAATCTGCAGTCCGTCGTGATTACCATGGCAAAGTACGCTTTTTGCTGAGTCTATGTAGATACCATGATATCCAAGGATATTGAGTTCGCAGGTGAGTGAAACGGCCACGTGGGTGGAGCCGCAGCCTCTGTGACTGCCTAAAACTGCTATTTTGTGTATGAGATGTGGCTGACCGGTTAATTTTTGAATTTCCTGTATTTCCTGATATAGCTCTGCGACAGTCACGTAACGCAGTGATGCATCAGATGTTGTTGCTTTTTGGATAATATGCTGAAACTTATGGGAAAAGCTGTCTGGGGTAAAGGTCAGTATATACTGCAGAAGCTGACCTAAGCTGTAAATGTCTGCCGCCGGTGTAATTGTATCCTCGGTAAAGCATTCGGGGGCAGAGAATTCTATATTCCCATAGTGATTGAAGTTATTTCCATCCTGGATAACATATGCCGATACGCCAAAATCGATAAGCTTAAGCTTATTGTGGCATACTATAATATGCTCCGGTTTAAGGTCCCTGTAAATAATGGGAGTAGATATCTGTGTATGCAGATAGATAAAAACATTGCATAATTGTTCACAAATATTAAAAAATAAACCTGGGGAAATTAACTGCTGATGAAGCAAAAATGAATCTAACGTCTCGCCGTCGATATATTCCTCGACGATATAGTAAAAAGCATTGTCCTCTTCGAAGTCAAATATACGTGGTATAGACGGATGCTCAAGAGACTTGAGTAGTCTTGCTTCTGATAATGCGGATTCGGCGAAAGCAGAAGATTTAGGAACTTTCTTTAGAGCTCTCTCCTGATCCATAGATATGTGTCTGACAAGCGTAACGCTACCGGAGCTGCCGGTTCCGAGATCTTTAATCATCTCATATTTGTCAAACAAAGAATGATTTGTATTTTTCATACGCTCCTTTTGGGTCGAGCGCACATCTCATGGATAACTTATAACATACCTGTAAAATAATTGCAACACTTTTTTTATTTTTTTTTAATAGGCCTCGCGCTTTACAATATGACCGGTGTTTATTATAATAGTTTTACGATTTACACGGATATTTTCGGAAAAGGATGTGAAAAATATGAAAATTGAGAAGGTAAATGATAATCAGATCCGCTGTACTCTTACCAGAGAGGATCTTGAGGACAGACATATAAAAATAAGCGAACTGGCATATGGATCAGCGAAGGCGAAAAGCCTTTTTAAAGATATGGTAGAGCAGGCCAATTACGAGTTTGGCTTTGAAACAAATGATATTCCACTCATGGTGGAGGCAATTCCACTGCCATCAGAGTCTATAGTGCTTATCATCACAAAGGTTGAATATCCGGATGAACTTGACACCAGATTTTCAAAGTTTTCAGAGGCAGATGACGACTTTACGGACTTAGGAAATGCAGGACAGCCTCCGGTGATAAAGGGAGCTGCTGATATTTTGGAGCTGTTTGAGCGTATCAAGAAGGAAAATGAGAAGACAGCTGACAGTGAGCAGAGCACTGATGATATTACAGAAGAACAGGCTGAGGCTGACGTGGTCAAGCTGTTTGTTTTTGATAAATTTGATGATGTGCGCAGGATTTCGCATGTGCTTGACGGCTTTTACAGCGGCAGAAATGACTTATACCGCGACGCTTCAAGCAATAAGTACTATCTTGTGGCTCACAAGAGTGAGCATACTCCGAAGGAATTCAACAAAGTGTGCAATATTATTTCAGAGTACGCATATCAGAAGAACTATGTGCCTGCCAATGAAGCATTTTTCAAGGAGCATGGTAATGTGATTATTGAAGAAGCTGCCATCCAGACGCTGGCAGTACTTTAACAGAATATTGATTGCAAATAAAAGACGGCCTGCATAAGCAAGCCGTCTTTTCGTAAATTAACCGAGGTCGTGATCGATGAATGTGTTGATTTCAACGACAAGATCATCCGGGTCAAGTCCGTGAACCATAGCAGCCTCTTCGATTGTCTCCATCTGTGATGATGGGCATCCGAGACAGTGCATGCCGATATTTAAAAGTAATGGTGCCACGTTCTGGTCAATCTGAAGAAGATCACCAATCATAGTGTCCTTAGTAACTCTAGCCATTATTGTTTCCTCCTATTAGTCTTTTAATGTGCCTATTATAATACGATTTGCATTTAATTGCAAATTATACTATAAAGATTTTTTTTGAGTAGTTCGATATACTTATTAGACAACGGAATGTTAATACTACAGCAAGGATGCCTGAGAAATTATCAGGAAAGGAAAACACATGAAAATAAACAGGAATATGAGTGCTGTCAGGGCAAATAAGCAGCTCCTCGGTACAGAAAACAGATTATCAAAGTCTATGAAAAGGCTTTCAAGCGGCTACAAGATAAATTCAGCAGAGGACAATCCGGCAGGAATGGCTATCTCCAACAAGATGAAGGCGCAGATAGAAGCGCTTGACCAGGCAAAATCAAATTCGTCAGATGCGCAGAATGTCATGAAAATAGCAGACGGAGCACTTGGTGAGGTAAGCAGCATGCTTCAGAGAATCAGGGAGCTTGCGGTACAGGGCGCTTCAGATACATATTCTGAGAATGATAAAAAGGCTTTGCAGTCAGAGATAGATGAGCTCACCAAGGAGGTGGACCGTATATCGGGCGATACGGAGTACAATACAAAGTCACTGCTCGATGGTTCGAGTGATACACGCGTCTATGTAAGGCAGAAGGATGCAAATGGCAATATGACTCAGGTGAACAGCTATATTACCAGAATCAATTTCTCAGACAATGTGGCGTCAGATAAATATGAGCTCACAGTAAATTCGCTCGCAACACAGGCAACAGGAAGTCTTGCGTCTGCCACAAAGCCTGACGCAGAGGGAACGATTTCCATAAACGGTGTGAGTGTGGCTGTGAAGGCAGATATGACTCAGGATGAGTATATTCAGGCGTTGCAGAAGGCAGCGACCACAGCCGGTACTACTATGCAGGTGAATGGTGATAGCATCAGTTTTTTATCAAATGAGTATGGCAGCGACAGCACAGTAAATATATCTCTTTCTTCATCGCTTAAGGCTCTGGCAGGTGCAGGCTATGAGAATGCTGACGATGGAAGTGGAAATATGCAGCTCAAAAGTAACGGTAAGGATGCCGTGGTTACAGGCGGAGAAAATCTGTCGGACAAGACAATAAGAGCCGACGGTAACCGTGTATATGTGGTAGGAAACAGTGGATTTTCAATGGATTTTCTACTGAGCAGTGATATGGATATGACAGCGGGAAGCAGCAATCTGCAGATAGATATTTCAGATATCGGAAATATGGCTGTGCAGATTGGTGCAAACGAGGGCCAGGAGATGAAAATCAGGATACCGGAGGTATCATCGCAGACACTTTATCTGGATACGGTAGATGTGACTGTAAAGGGTGGTGCAGACAAGGCAATGTCCACACTTGATGAGGCGATAGAGTATGTCTCAGGTGTGCGGTCAAGGATAGGAGCCTTCCAAAACCGTCTGGAATCTGCTGAGAGCAGTCTTTCTGAGACTTCTGAGAACATGACCGGTGCATATTCCAATATCATGGATACCGACATGGCA
>OHTD01000436.1_pt1 | contig 22622 bp, 18 predicted proteins | sample 1578871 | NCBI WGS metagenome assembly OHTD01 (sample SAMEA3879574, study PRJEB24766) | human gut metagenome | biome: human-associated habitat; feature: feces | place: USA | collected 1985/1987 | reverse complement strand
GGAAATTTTCACATCTGTGGTTACAAAACCTAACATCGTGCACATATTCGGATGGATCATACCGGAACCCTTGCACATACCGCCCAGAGTCACAGTCTTGCCACCGATCTGTGTCTCGATGGCGATCTCTTTGGAAATGGTATCGGTGGTCATAATGGCATGGGCTGCATCGGAGCCAGCCTCCAGAGTATCTGCCTTGGCTGCCACCAGTTTCTCGATGCCAGCGGTGATCTTGTCTACGGGAATCTGCATACCGATGACACCGGTGGATGCAACCAGTACGGCATCGGTGGGCACGCCCAACAGTTCTCCGGCACATTTTGCTTCTGCTTCACAGCAGTCCAGTCCCTGTTTGCCGGTGCAGGCATTGGCGATTCCCGAATTGACTACCACTGCCTGTGCAAATGCAGAATGTTCCACGATCTGCTTATCCCACAGTACAGGAGCCGCCTTTACCACATTGGAGGTAAAAGTACCGGCTACGGTACAAGGTGCCTTACTTACGATCAGTGCCATATCCTTACGATTCTGATATTTAATGGCAGCCTCCACACCTGCTGCCTCAAAGCCTTTTGCTGCGGTCACACCGCCCTGGATCTGTTTCATGTTGGAATAATCTCCTTTCGCTTCCGTTTTATTTATGATGTCGGGGTCAAAAGCCCCCGACTTTGATGCCTACGGATTGCTTCGTGCTACGCACTTCCACAATCCTGGCATCTATTTATTAAACGCCGTAATGTTCTCTTCATTCAAAGTAAAGTCGTAGTAGTTCAAGTCTTCCCGCTTTGTCCATCCAATGCATTTCCAGAAAGCGTTTCCGATGTCATTCTGGGTAAAAGCGATCAGGCTGACCTTGTTGATATGTTCCGCTTTCAGAGCATTCATGCAGTGGACGACCATGGCTTTGCCAATGCCAAGTCTTCGGTAATCTTCTCTGACACATACATGGTACAGACAGCCTCGTCGTCCGTCATGGCCGCAGAGGATGCCACCCACTACGGCTCCATCCTCCCCGATGGCTACCACACTGGTGCCGGGATTCCGGTTGATAAAACGTTCCACACCTTCTCTGGAATCATCGATGCTCCGGATACCGAAACCGTGAATGGTCATCCAGAGGGCATGCAGACCGTCATAATCTTCTATGGTCATGGGTTTGGTCGTAAACTGTTTGTTCATGTATGTATTTTATCCTTTCTAATCCTTTCCGTATCTGCTTTAAGGGAAGCATGGAACCAGCTCCAGGCCTTCGCTCTCAGGAAGCCCGAACAGCAGGTTCATGTTCTGTACCGCCTGTCCTGCGGCACCCTTTACGAGGTTATCCAGTGCACCCATCATAATGATACGGCCGGTACGCTCATCAATGACAAAATTGATGTCCACGTAGTTGCTGCCTTCCACCCACTTGGTCTCGGGGCAGCTGCCCTTATCCAGCACACGGACGAATTTCTCGTTTGCATAATATTTATCATAGACAGCTTTTACTTCCTCATAGGTAGGAAGTGTACCGTCCGGTTTTCTCTTCAGTGTTGCATACTCGGTTGCCAGAATTCCTCTGTTCATGGGTACGAGGTGCGGGGTAAAATTAATGGTCACCTGGCAGTTGCCCGCATAGCCTAACTGCTCCTCGATCTCGGGGGTATGTCTGTGGCTTGCCACGCCGTAGGCTTTCATGTTCTCGTTCACTTCGCAGAACAGGTTGGGCACCTTGGCGCCTCTTCCTGCACCGGAGGTACCGGACTTGGCATCCACGATCAGGGTGTTCACATCGATCATGCCTTCCTTGACCATGGGATAGGCCGTCAGGATCGAACAGGTGGTGTAGCAGCCGGGGTTGGCTACCAATCTGGTCTTCTCCGTGATCTTATCACGATTGATCTCGCAGAGTCCGTATACTGCTTCCTCAATGAACTGAGGAGATTTGTGCTCGATGCCGTACCATTTTTCATAGGTGGCCACATCCTTGATCCGGTAATCAGCAGACAGATCCACGATCTTCACCTGAGAGAGGATCTCCTCTGTCAAAAGGCCCGCCAGAAATCCCTGAGGGGTTGCGGTAAAGATCACATCTACCTGCTTCGCCAGTTCTTCCAGATTGTCATCCTTGCAGATATCCTCCACCAGCTGGAACATGTTCTGGTATACCTGATAATACTTCTTATCTATATAGCTTCGGGAACCGTACCATACGATTTTGGCATCCTTGTGGTTTAACAGGATCCTTACCAGTTCTCCTCCGGCATAACCGGTTGCTCCGATGATTCCTACTCTGATCATTTTTCTACCTCTCTTGTTTATGTCATCGTTTTTTATTTCTGTCACCGCGATACTTGTGTCAACGAATTGCTTCTGTCGCCGCCATACTTGTGTCAACGAATTGCTTCGCAGCAAGCTGCTCACGCAATTCTGTAAACATTTGGAATCCGCTGATTTGCTACGCAAATCGCTACTTCCTCATGTTTTACGGGTGTAAAATTCAACCGCTTTATCATGCAAGCATGAACAGCGGTTAACCTTTACACCCTTGTATCAGTATATGTCTCAAATGTCATGAAAAGGTGAAACATTTGTGAAAAATCTGTGAAGCCCCAACCCTTAAAGCTTCGTCACGGTCAGCGAAATGCTTAAATTTCCTGCCTCCGCCGCCAGATGCAGCGGCAGCTTCGCCACAGGAATATCTTCAAAAATGAATTCCGGATCACCGGATGCGGCCGACTGGAATAAGAAAAGTACCCCCTCCACATAGAGCACCACTTTTTTCTGATTGCTGTAAATTGTCAGGGAGACCAGCCCGTTCTCCTGACGATGCAGGGTAGAAAGTACCGGATAGAGCACCGGTTCGCTGCTCCATTTTGCCTGATAATAGTAGTATCGCTCTGTCAGTGTCCTGCCGTCCGCCGCCAGAAGTGCTTGGCATGTCGTTTCTCCGGGTAATCCACGGTACACTGGGAGATTTTCCGGTCTTATCCACAGGTTCCCAGTGAGGAATCCACGCTTTCTGCACAGGCTGTAAAACGTTCTCACTTCGGAGCAGTTCACCCCCTCTGCCCCGGTTCCGGTTCCTTCCAGCCGGATCACATTTACCCCCATCCGGACCAGCCGTTCCAGATCTCTTCGTACCTGCTCCACCCTCGTCCCGGCATCACTGATCTGCGGGGGAAGCCGGTAGACTACTTCATGTGGCAGAAACTCTTTTTCATTGAGAAAGATTCCCTTTTTATCGATGACATGCACGTCATAAATTGCCAGTTCCTGCTGCCAGTACACTTCCACTGCCTCGGTTATATCCTCAGCATGATCTGATTCTTCCTCGTTCTTTGTACCCCCCATATTTTCTCCATACTCCACGGTTCCGAACCTTCCCTGCGCCTTCACCAGATAGACATAGGGATCCCGCATGCCGTCCCAGAGATGCGGCCGCAACAGCAACGCCGTCATGGAATCCGCTTCTTCTAATGAGTATTCCCCATGAAAAACAAGGCGTTCGCCCTCCGCACCTTCCCAGATCTCAATCTGTAAAGCGGACAGCAAACGCCCTATCTTTTCCGGCAGGGCAAATTCCAGATAAGCCTTGCCATTTTCCAGTTTTGTTGTAATTCCAAGATCGTCTCTCATCTGCATTTCTCTTTCCTGCCTTTCGCATTCTGTTACTAAGAGTTTTTGCAGATAACATTTTATTTATGCCGGAAATCCATCTTTCCCGCACACTATTATTACATGGGACAAGACCTGCGGCCGGGCACTTCCTCTCCGGATACATAACCTGCATGAAATTCCATGTTGATGTCCCGAAGCTCCTTCTTCCCGTCGATGTATGCCTGATACATTTCCGCCAGTCCCGAAGTACAGCCATCACAGTTGGCTTCCATATATCCCAGAGACTCCGCAACGATCTGCTCCCGCTCTTCTTTTGTGGTATCCTTAATCAGATATCCTGCCATTTTCTTTTCCTCTCTTGTATTTCTTTTACAGCCAATGTATCACAGCAATCTGCCGGGTGCAAGTTTTTCTCTGCATTTAGAGTAATCGAAAATCTACGACCGAAGAATTCTCTCATAGATCTGCAAATCCTCATTCTTAAACACATTAAAGATCACATTTTTGACACTGCTGTCAGGAGTCTCCTCCAAATACTCCTGTACCGTCTGTACGGCAATCTGCGCCGCCTTGTCGTTCGTAAAGCAGGCACAATAAAGTGCCCCGGTTACCCAAAAGATACTATTGGGACAAACATATAAACCTGCAATTGAAATATTTTTACGTTTTTGTAACAATAGGAACAGGAACCTTCGTTATGACTCATAGAAAGGCCTGGGAACAACAAATGATATATCTGATGATGATCGACGCCGAAGAAGACAAACAAAAGTTTGCGATTCTCTATGAAACCTATCGGCACCTTATGATGAAAGTAGCTCTGAATGTGCTGAAGGATACTTTTCTTGCGGAAGATGCCGTACATGAGGCGTTTATAAAAATTGCGAAAAACATGGAAAAAATAAGGGAAATCGACGCCACGGCGACGAAACGCTACCTGCTTACCATAACGAAAAATGCGACTATAGATATTTACCGGAAGCGAAACCATCAATTTCAACGGGAAATCTATGTGGATGAGCTGGAAGAATGTAATGTCCCGGTGACTTATGCGGAGACGGATGTGGATGACGGAATACTGGACATCCTTAGACGCCTGCCCGTAAAATACCGGGATGTATTTCTCCTCAAATACTCCGGCAATATGGACAACGATGAAATCGCAAAAGTATTAAACATCACCGAAGGAACGATCCGGCAGCGATTATCCCGGGGAAAGATTATGATACAGGAAGCTTTGAATAAACGGGAGGAAAATAATGAGATCCATGGAAGTAACGGATGAATGGCTCTATCAGCATATGCCTGTGGTGGACAATGCCATGATAACAGCATTAGAAAATCAGGTTGATCGGGAATATGTATTTTCAAAACGTTTTGAACAAAAAATGCAAAAAGTGATCCGCCGGGAAGCCCATCCGGTGCTGACCGGTGCACAACAGCTCCTAAAACGCATGGCAATCTTTTTCACCGGTATCGTATGTGCCGGACTGGTTCTGACGTTAAGTGTGGATGCCTATCGGGATAAGTTTTTCATGACACTAAAGACCCTGCGCGAGGATGCTACGCAGTATAACTACTCTTCCGAGGAAAAAGATGCGGTACTCACTCCCACGATACCGACCTGCATCCCGGAGGGCTATACAGAGACAGACCGAAGAGACAGTCCTCTTTTTTGTGAAATTTTCTATGAAAACAATGCCGGAGAACAGCTCATCTGGGAGCAAATGCTAATTTCCTCAAATAATGCCCTGACACTCGTATTAGACAATGAATACGATGCCGAAGAGGAACATGTCATCGGCGGTCACATTGCCACGGTATATACTTATGTGGATGGTTACGCCATGGCTTATTATGAAGCTGACAATTATGTATACGTGATCACCGCAGATCACATGACCGCCGAGGAAATGTTTCAGCTCATTGCCAGTATGGATATCTGATTGTATAATAAAATAAAAAGGAGGCAAGAACCATGATGCGAAATAAAAAATTAAGAACCGTTTTCTGCGGCATTCTGATTTTTCTGCTCGTATTTGCCTTATTTTGCCTTGGAGACTACGGGATCCGCTATTATCATACTCCCATCAAAAAGGATTATGACTATACCGGAACCGGAATGCTGGTCAGTCTGACGGAACCGGATACCTTCGAACAGGTATCGGTGGAGATCCACGGGAAAGCCTTACATTATCTCTGGGGGAATCAGGAAGACGCCATAGCGGGAAATGTCTGGATGAACGGAGAGAGGCTTTTCGTGGAAGGTGCGGATGACATGGGATTCTATGCACCTTTTATCGATGAAGAACCCTATTACTCCTGCCTGACCGAATCTGTAACAAATATCCCGGGAAATATGTTTCTTATCTCCCGGGATCTGAAAACCGTATTCTGCGGTGTACTTATGGATGGGAAAGAATTTCTGCTGATAATACCGGCAGAAAATAAATCGGATGCCGACCGTACCCTGAAATCCGGTCTGGAACAGTCCCAGCCTCTTTCCCGTTGGCTGAGTGACTATCCCTTATTCCTGTAACTGTCCGTCCACAATACGCACGATACGTTTCGCAGACTGTGCTACGCCCAGGTCGTGGGTGATCATGACAATGGTGTTGCCCATATCGTTTAGTTCCCGGAACAGCTTCAGTACTTCCTTGCCGCTGGTCTGATCCAGAGCACCGGTAGGCTCATCCGCCAGAAGGATCGCCGGCTGTCCCACCAGTGCTCTGGCAATGGATACTCTCTGCTTCTGTCCGCCGGACAATTCGTTGGGCTTATGTCCGATACGATGATCCAGCCCCAGCAGTTTGATAGTATTTTTACACTTTTCTTCTGCTTCCTCATGAGTCATGCCACGCATCAGCAGGGGCATGATAATATTCTGCATGACATTATAGGTCGGGATCAGCTGATAGTTCTGGAAAATGAACCCGATCTTCTGGTTGCGTACCATGGTCAGATCGTCCTCCTTGGTCTTGTGGATTGCCATGCCATCCAGATAATATTCCCCACTGTCCATCACATCCATACAGCCGATCATATTCATTAACGTAGTCTTACCGGAACCGGAAGGGCCTAAGATTGCCACATATTCTCCCTTATTTACCTGAAAATTGATGTCCTTCAAAATCGGCAGACGCTCCTCTCCCAGCATATAGCCTTTATTTATATTTTTCATGGTGATCATTGCGTTTTCCATCATAATCCTTACACCTTTCGCACTACTCCTGATTTAAAGCTTCTACGGGGATCAGTCTCGATGCCTTATATGCCGGATAGAAGCCGAAGATGCTTCCGGTGAGGACACCAAACAACAGCGACAATACTGCACCCTGTACCGACAGGGACACTCTCACGTTGAACAGCTGCACGAATGGCGTAATTCCAAGAGCCACCAGCACCCCCAGTACGGCTCCTACCAGACTGGTAAAGCTTGCCTCCAATAAAAACTCCAACAGGATATCCTTCCGGGAACAGCCCAGTGCTTTCAAAATACCGATCTCGTTGGTACGCTCCTTGATGGATACAAACAGCACGTTCATAATACCGATACCGCCAACGATAAATACGATCACTGCCATGGAGATCAGCAGTAAGGTCAAAGTCTCATTGGAAGCGGAGGCTGCCTCCATCTTGCTTCCGGCATCGCTGATGGTAAATGTGGTATTGGGATAGCTCTCTTTTAAGGCACTCTCCACATCCGTCATTACGGTATCCACCTGATTCACATCCTCCGCAATGACCGTGATGGTTGGACTGATATTCGTACCGGTAATGTATTTGATGCCGGTTTCGTAAGGTATATAGATCGCCGTATCCGGACTGATGCCGGATGCCACAGTTCCCATCTCGGATAGTACCCCTGATACTATATAGGGGCGGCCATCAATATAGACTATACCGTCATAAGCATCGTAGGCGCTGCCAAAAATTTCCTTTGCCACGGTGGCACCCAGTACGCACACCTTTTCCTTGCTCTCGTTGTTTTCTTCTGTGAGGAAATCCCCGATGGCCATTTCCAGATTACTGATGGCAGCATAATTGTCCTCCACACCGGCAATGGTGTAATAGGAAGCAGAGGTCATATCGCCTCCCTCCACCGATGCTGTAATGGAATAAGAGACCGTAGTTGCAGAGATTCCCGATACAAAAGTCGCCAGATCATCACAGTCTTCACTGGTCAATGTCACGGCTTCGCTCTCTTCCTCCTGTCCGAATCCGAAAAATCCGCCGAAATCCATGCCACCGCCGGGACCACCAGACGTACCGCCGCCGGAACCTCCTCCGGGTCCTCCGCCCATATTGGTGATGGTAACGCTTCCTCCACCGCCCGGCATTTCAAAGCTAAAACCACCACTGTCACTGCTGTCACAGGAAATATCAATAGCTCCGGCATTCAGATTCTTGAACTGCTCCGCCACTTCTTCTTTTCCACCGGTACCTATCGCCAGCACCAGCATTATGGTGGCGGATCCCACAACGATACCGATGGAAGTCAGGATCACTTTGAATTTATTCTGTGACAGGTTCAGCCACACCAGACGCAATATTTCGGATAATCTCATATTCTACTTCTTCCCTTCCATTGACCTTACTTTCCCACAGGTCTCCGCTCTACTTCGTAATGCTGCTTTCGATCAATACGGTATCTCCTTCTGCAATATCTCCGGAGATCTCCACATTAGAGCCATCTGACAGTCCTGTCGTTATTTCCTTTTTCACAATGCTGCCCTCTGCTGTCTTCACTTTTACATAAGTCTTGTCATCCTCTGTGATAATGGCTCTGCGTGAGACATACAACACTTCTTCCGTTTGTTCCGTAACGAAAGTCACATCTGCGGTCATGCCCTGGAACAGTCCTGAAACATCCCCTTCTAATGTGACAGTTACGTCATAAGTTATGTTTCCACTGGAATCCGATGTCGCATCTCCGATAACCGTCACCTTTGCCGTAAAGATATCTTCCGGATATGCCGTCAATGCAATATTCGCCGCAGATCCCAGAGAGATATCCGTCATGTCATCTTCATCCACTGTTACCGTCATGGTCACTTCATCCATATCATACAAAGTGACCAGAGAGGTTCCGGTGCTGATCTTGTCTCCTGCTTCCAGTTCCACACTGGTGATCACACCGTTGTATCTGGCGCATACCGCGTTGCCATCGATATAGGTGCTGAACTCGTTCCATTTTTCCAGAGTCTCATCGTAGGTTTCCTGCTGATCGGACAGATCCTGTTCCAGATACCCCAGCGCAATATCGTAAGTCTCCTGTGCGGTATTGTAAGCCAGCGTCCGCAGTTTTTTTGTCTCGGCTGCGGTCAGTTTTCCCTGCTCCAGTTCCCGCTTTGCTTTATTATAAGCGGTCTCGGCTGTGGTCACATTTTCTTCTGCCTGCTCTACCTTCTGTTCCAGTTCTTCCTTCTGCTGTTCCAGAGAGTCCGCAGTAGACTGTGCCTGTGTCGTCAGCTGTGCAAAATAGACATATCCATAGGTATCATCTGCCGGATCCGTATTGTTCAGACTGTATTGGCAGTTGGATAATACCTGTGCCGCATCTTCGTAAGCAGTTGTTACTTCCTCCAGCTGTGCCTGATAATCTTCCAGACTGGTCTGCGCCTGCTCCAATGCGCTTGCTGCAGAATCTACCGCATTCTGTAGCTCCTGCAGTGTGGTGCTGTATTCGGTATCAATATAACTGCCATAGGCAGTGCTGCTGTCATAAGTATATTTTGCCTGCTGTCTGGACAGGGTCTGGTCAGCCTCTACGGCCTCCAGATCTGCTTTTGCTTTCTCAACGTTAGACTGCAGTTCGTCTTCCAGGTCGGAGACACTGTCTTCTTCCAGCAGGTACAGGGGATCTCCCTCGGACACCTGCTGCCCCACGGAGACCACTACCTCTGCCACGGTCAGGGTAGAATCGTCACCATTGCTGCCGGAGCTGCTGCCGCCCATATTGAAGATCTGACCAAACATGTCTAAGCCTCCCTGAGCTCCGCCGCCGGAAGCACTCATGCCGCCAAAACCACCGGAACCAGAGCTGCTGCCGGCAGTACTACCGGAGGAGCCGCCGGAGGAACTGCTGCCGGAAGTATCCGTTCTCTGCAGGGCACTCATATCCAGATCAAAGGTCTGATCCACCGTACCGATGTCCACGGAACCGCTCTCCGTCACACCTTTGACCAGTGTACCGTATTTTACCGTGGTCTCTTTATAAATGACTTCCGTGTCGGAACCACCGGAGAGACCAATGGCACCAGCCACTACAGCAATCACACAGACACCACAGACACCTGTGGTGAGCTTGCGTCTTTTCGACCAGCTTTTCCATGATCCAATCCGGCGCATTTGATTTCTTATATTTTCTTTGATCTTTTTCCCATTTTCATTCTGCTTCATAACTGTTCCCAATCATTCCTGTCTGCTTCTCAACATTTGCTCCATCCGCCTGATTTATTGTCCTCCGGGACCGCCCGGCATTCCGCCGCCGAAGCTGTCGGAACCGCTGCCTCCGGGACCACCCTGGGGCATTGCTCCTCCGGAAGGCATCTGCATATCCTCTGGCATAAGGGATTCATCGAATTCCTGAAGCTCCATATCACTGCCGACTGCGGTATCAGAACTGCTGCCGGAATCGGCAGTCTCCTCCGTACTCTTGACTTCTGCCTCGGAGCTGACCTTACTTGCCAGGTAGATGGTATCGCCCTCTTCCAGTCCTGACAGGATCTCAATGTCCACACCGTTGGTGATACCGGTCTCTACCTCTGCCAGTTCCCTGCCACCCAAAGCGGTCTTGCGATATACATAGGTCTTGCCGTTCTCTTCTACGATCGCCTTACAGGATACATAGAGGACATCTTCCTTTTCTTCGGTAACGAAGATCACATCTGCGGTCATGCCGCTGTAGAGCTGCTCCAGTTCACCTTCCACGCTGATCTCCACAGTGTAGCTTACCGTGTTGCTGTAATCGGAGGTAGCCGTGGTATTGATGGAGAGGATGCTTCCGGTATAGGAATCCTCCGGGTATGCCGTAAAGGTGATATCTACCGCATCTCCAACCTGCAGATCCACGATATCTTCCTGGGTCACATCCACGGAGATTCTCATGTCATCCGACGTTGCATAGGAAAACAGAGCTCCTGTCGTCGTCAGGCGATCTCCCGCTTCGTAGCTGACCTCTGTGATCACACCATCCTCTGTGGCATAGAGAATACCATCACTTCCGACGAAATCTTCAAAGGCCTGTAACTGTTCTTCCCGTTTTTCTTTCGTCTCTTCCGCTTCCTGTAAGGTCTCCTTTAGATCTTCCACGGTAGCATTGTAGGTAGTCTGGGCGTTCTGCCTGGTGATCACCGCTTCCTGATAGGTCTCTTCTGTATCCAGCTTGTCAATTTTCTGTTTTGCCTGTGCTGCCGCCAGCTGATTGGTAAGCTCAGTGATGGCATTTTCATTATCTGTTACCGCAGTTTCTGCCTGTGTCAATGCTGATTTTGCCTGTTGATATTTTGTTCTTGCGCTGAGATAACCGTTCTGGATCGTCATGAAATTCACTGTATTATCGGTTCCGGCACCTTGATAGCCTTCCTTTGCCGCTTCGTAGGTCTCCAACGCATCCTGATAATCTTCCTGTGCTTGCGTCAGTTTCTCCTGCAAAGATGCGGTATTCGCCTGCTTCTGCTCCAGCTGTACCTGCAGAGATGCCACATTGTTCGCCACGCTCGTACCGGAAGTATTGCGGATGGATGCCGCATAGGAAGCACTGATCTTCTGGGTATCATAATCCGTCTGGGCTTCCAGCAGGGACAATTCATAAGTACTCTCTGCCTCTGCATAGTCTGCCTGCGCCTCTACTACCGCATTCTGCAACAATGCCCGAACTGCCTCCACGCTGTCTTCCGTGAATTTCAGAAGTTCCTCGCCTTCCATGACACGCTGCCCGCTGGCGGCGTAGATATCCTCTATCTTCAGATATTTTTGTACGGTATCATCGTCATCATCCTCACTGTCGTCCTCGTCATCATCACTGACGTCCAGATCCAGATCGTAATCTATGGATTTTGTGTTGTATTCCAGAGAGCCGCTCTCAGTAACACCTACCTTTAATGTACCACGCTCCACGGTCTCTTCTTTGTAGATCCACTGTTCTTTCTGAAGTAACGGTGCGATGAACACGGTATAACTGGCCGCCAGAATCAGCAGAAACAGTGCGATCCCCGCCAGGATCAGTTTTTTCTGCTTCTTCGTGAGGGATTTCAGTTTATCAAAATGTGGGCTTTTTAATTTCATGACTGTGTCTGTCCTCCCTGCTGTTCATTTGCATTTTCCGTAGATTCCCCGTTGTCGGAGCCGCCTTTCGGCATGCCACCGTTTTCCGGCACTTCTCCGCTGCCCGGGACTCCTTCCGGCATGCCACCGTTTTCCGGCACTTCTCCGTTACCCGGGGCTCCTTCCGGCATCTCACCATTTTCCAGCTTTTCGCCGCCTCCGGGACCGCCCTGCGGCATCGCATCGCCGTCGGACACATCGTCAGGTCTGCCCTGCATACTCTGTCTCTGCTGTAACTGCTCGATCTCTTCCTCCGTCATGCCGAAGACTACGGTGACGGATTCGTTGGCACTTAAACTGTCCTCCTCATCTTCTACATTGATCTGTACCGTCACGCTGTAAGTGACACTGGTACGGCTGCTAGACGAGGATACCGGATCAATGGCTGTGATCACACCGGTATATCCGCTGCCTGCGGAGGACTGCACATAAGCACTGTCGCCTACAGTCAGTTTTGTAATATCCGACTGATCTACCGATACGGTGACCGTCAGCTCCTTCGGATTGCTGTAAACGAATACCACTGCATCGGAAGTCAGAGCCTGCTCCGCCCGCACCATGGTCCGCAGGATCGTTCCGTCCTCCGAGGCATAGAAATATCCGTCTCCCACACTGCTTTCAAACAGTTCCAGATTCTCTTTGGCATCTTCATAAGTACTTTTCAGAGCTGCCAGATCGGACTTAGCTTTTTCCACCGTAGTATTATAATCGCTCTCTGCCCGTTCTGCGCCGGACAGGGAAGTCTCATAGGTCAGCTTTGCCTGCGCCAGCTGGATCTCGTAATCTTCCTTCGCCTCCGTGACGGCCTGTTGGAGACTGGAAAGCTTTAACTGCAAAGTTTGTAATTCAAAAGCAGCATTAGTTAATGCATCCTCATATTTATCTTCTGCTTCCTCCAAATCTTTCAGATTTTGTTCCAGAATACTGTAAAGAGAAGCTAAAATGCTGGCGTTGGAAGTTCCGCCGCTCTGAGGCTGCGCATTATTTCCGGAAACATCAACACTCAGCTGCGTTGATCCACCACCACTGCCAGTGACCTGAGACCAACTGATGCCCCACTCATCCATCTTGTCCGTCAGTGCTTTCAGGTTCTCATCATAGATTGCCTGATACTCATCCACTCTGAAATAACTCTTATAGGAACCGTCATTCACATAGGATTCATACTCTGCTATATCATCCTCGGCATCCTGTAATTCCTCTTCTGCCCTGGTCACAGCACTCTGCAGACTTGCTACGGTCTCATCATAGACTTCCTTCGCCTGTTGTCCGGTGAGAATGGCACTGTCTCTCGTATACTCCGCTGTGATCAGGTCCTGCTCATATTCGATAGCTCCGGTGCGATACGCAAGCTCCGCATCCTCTAGCGCTCTCTCCAGTTCCTTTCTGGCTTCCTCCACACTGTCCTCCGTAAGCTTTAAAATCTTATCTCCTGCAGTTACCTCTTCTCCGGAGGCCGCATAGACTTCCTCGATCTCTAGCACTGTCGTCAGATTTTCCACATCGAAGGTCTCCTCCGTAATGCCGACATTAGTGACCCCGGAGGCTGCGATCATATCCTCGGTGAAATTCAGTCCGGCCAGGTTATCCTGCAGAGTGAATTCTGACCGGCTGCTGTTTTTATGTAATATCATCACCGTTGCCATGGAGCCGCCGCTTAGTGCAAGCACCAATATCAGTGCTGTAATGATCCATTTTTTCCGGGCCTTCTTATTTTTCTGCCTGGCACTGTCCTTTTTATGAGAAAATATCAGTTGTTTGATTTCATTGATTTTCACGACGAACCTCCGATTGCTATTCCGTCCAAATTCCATTGTTTTCTCAAGTATAGTTGGATTTTGTATTGAAAAAGTGTTCACTCTGTGAAAAATCTGTGTCCTGTAGAAGCTTTCCCCCTGCCTGCTTCTATGCAATTGCACAAATAAAGCACAAAAAGAAGGCCCTGTTAGAGGCTGCTTTCGCAAAAGTCTCTAACATGACCTTCTATCATAAGCTTACGAATTCGTGCTATCGCGCTAATATGCCCGGAAAAACAAATCACCGCTTCCGGGAGATGCAAATATCCTCCAGATTCTGCGCGCCCTCCGGTCCGATGGGTCTGCCGCCCGTGGTGATGCCCCATCCTGCACGGATCCTGATAATATTGTCGATCTGTCCCTGGGACAACAACGTCTTTTTCCCTAGGATGAAGTTGTTCATCATCAGGATCTTCGCATAATATTCTGTGGTCTCCATGCGGTAATATGCCTGCATGAGATTGTCTCCCCAGGTCAGCGCACCGTGATTTGCTAACAGTACTGCATTGTATTCCCGACAATAGGGAGCTACCGCTTCCGGCACTTCCTCTGTGCCCGGCAGGGCAAAATGCACTAACGGCACACAGCCTAAGGACAGAACCCCTTCCATCAGAACCGGCTCCTCCAGGCTGATGCCCGCGCAGGCAAACGCCGTTGCTGTCAGAGGATGTGCATGTACCACGCCCTGTACCTTCGGGTTCTCCTTGAATACTCTGAGATGCATCTTGATCTCGCTGGAAGGCTTGTGCGTTCCCTCCAACACATTCCCGTCCAGATCCAGCTTTACCAGCATGTCCTCTGTCATAAATCCCTTGGAAACTCCCGTAGGTGTTGCCCAGATCTCATTATCTCCGACTTTACAGGAGATATTCCCATCGTTCGCTGCCACAAAGCCGCCCTGATACATCCTGCGGCCTACCTCTAAGATCATCTGTTTTGCCTGTGCATCTGATATATATTCCATACTAATCTCCATTCCGCAGACGATTCCTTCCGTCGGAGGAATCCTCCTTTTCCGTTCCGGCATGCAATAATATATTACCTTATTGCCCTTCTCCTTGTCCAGCTGATACAATACTTTCTCAATCCGGGATAATGCTATTCCCGGACATTTTTCCTGCTGATATTCCCAACAATCTTTTATGTATGCTTCCTGCCATATTCTTTCGTAACTAATTATCTTTCCCTAGGTATTGTACCAAGTCGCTGGTGCGACAGCCAGCCCTAAGTACATCAAACTACCACTTTTTTACCTGTCAATACTGCATTATATCTTTAATCTCACCTTCCTTTAATTGCAGTCTTTTTTCGGTCTCCTTATATTTCACCACAGTATCCACATCCGAATATGCAGTAAAAACGGCACCAGTGATTCTTCCGTCTTTCCAGCTCATGGAAAGTTCCAGATTTCCTATCAGATGCATTCCCCGTACGGCGCCGGTCTTCCATGCAGCCGGCAATGCAGGGAGAAGCAGGATTCTCTCCTCATTGCTCTGAACCAGCATCCCATTCATGGCAGCACAGATCCCAAAATTGCCGTCAATCTGGAACGGAGGATGTTTGTCCAACAGATTAGGATAGGTCGAGACCTCCAACATCTTCCGGATGTTGTCATATGCTGCTTCAGCGTTCCACAGGCTGACATAGTGATTCGTGATCCATGCCCTACTCCATCCGGTATGTCCGCCGCCGTGGGACAGGCGGTATTCCAGGGTCTTGCGGCAAGCCTCAGCCAGTTCAGGGGTGCCGTCTGCAGTAATCTCTCCGGCGGGGTACAGCCCATACAGATGGGAAATATGGCGGTGTCCGGGTTCTGTTTCCTCGTATTCCTCCATCCATTCCATCAGGCGTCCGTCACTGCCGATCCTGTTGGGCGGCAGTCTGTCGTACATTTTGCGGATTGTTCCCATCAGTTCCTTTATGTCACCGGCTTCCGGAATCTCACAGGCTTCCGGTACCTGTTCTCCCAGTTCCTTCCAGGCTCCCAAGCATCCTTTGAACAGATCCCTCAGAATCTGATTGTCCATGGTTGCACCGATACAGCAGCATCCTTTTTGTCCATTCGGCAGGATATATGTATTCTCCGGTGAAACAGAAGGATTTGTCACCAGATATCCGTCTTTTTCTTCCAGATAATCCACAAAGAATAGTGCTGCCTCTGCCATGACAGGGAAAGCTTCCCGTAAAAATACCAGATTCTTTGTATAGCGGTAATGCATCCATAGGTGCGTACACAGCCATGCTGCTCCCATCACCCAATAAGTCCCGGGATACCATGTATCCTGTGGTGCGGTATCTCCATGAATATCCGTATTGTGATGCGCCACAAATCCCCGGCACCCATACATTTCTCTGGCGGTATATCTGCCGTTCTTCTGCACCTTTTTTAACAATTCAAATAAGGGAATATGACACTCTGACAGATTGCAGTTTTCCACATGCCAGTAGTTCATCTCTGTATTGATATTGATGGTATACTTACTGTCCCATGCCGGGAAAAATTCACAATTCCAAAGTCCCTGCAGTGTGGTCGGCAGCCCTCCCTCCCTGCTGGCAGCAATCGTAAGATAGCGTCCATAATCATAGAGCAGCTTCATCAATCCCACGTCTTCTGTCTGTTCTGCATGCTCCTGCTTCCCTTTCCGAAGTCTCTCAAGGCGCAGATCCGTAGGCAGATTCTCGTACCGCTCTGCGCCTTCTACTTCAAACACAAAACGGTCATATAAAGATTTATGATCTGCCACATGCTCTGCTTTAAGGGTATCATAAGACAGAAGCATCGCCGCCTTCAGGCGCTGATCCATTTTCTCTGCCAGAAGTGTCTGCATTGCCATCTGGTATAGGAACTCTGTTCTTGCAGAGCCAGTCAATTCTTCATCCAGCCCCACAGGCAGTTCCCTACCAGCTTTCAGATATGCCTCCGCATACCGATCCTTTTCTGGTATACTGTAGTGATAAGTGGAATCTGCAGTAAACCACAACACCACTTCCTCTGCCCCTTCTGCCTTCAGACATTCCCCCTGGGTCAAAATCCGTCCGCCAGTAGACACAGCACGCAGTTCCATGGCAAATTCATATCCGCCTCTTCCCAGATTGCCATAAAGTCTTATGCCATTCTCTCCAACCTTACAAGTTCCGTCAAACCAGCTTTCTCTTCGAAGCTTCGCTAAAAAATTCACTTTCCCCTTGCCCCTTGTGCGGAAGCGCATCACCAGACAGTCCGCCGGGTGAGAGGCAAATATTTCCCTCTCATATATACTGTCACCAACAGTGAACTCTGTCCGGCAGATTGCCGTTTCCAGATCCAGACATCTCTCATAATGTTTTGTTCCTTCACAGAGGATCATATCCCGCAGTTTACCGCTTTTCCGTTCTCTGCCGCCTTCGATCCCATCAAAGAAAAATTGTACATCCCCAAGTGTCTGATAAGGATGCATTCCTTCCGGGCAGGCCGATAATGCGGTCTCCATCAGATGCTCAGCCTCCGGAATTCTGCCGTCCCGAAGGAGCTGTCGTATCTTCGGCAGATTTTCTTTTGCATCGGGATTGTGACGGTTTACAGGTCCACCCAGCCAGATGCTCTCTTCATTTACCTGGAGCCGTTCTCTGTCCGTACCTCCGTAGACCATGGCACCGATTCTGCCATTTCCTATAGGAAGAGCTTCTTCCCATTCCGATGCCGGATGATCATACCATAACCTACTCATGCCATTTCTCCTTTTTTCCTGTTATTATATATTTTTTTGCACACATTTCCCTGATCCTGACTGTATTCTAACATGTTTTTCTTAACAGCAAAAGCATCCGCTTATCGCCGATGCTTTTGCTCCTGTTCTTATCAGCTGCCTTATTCTGTTACCACACCTTTTTGTAACATAATATTGGCATATAGTGCACTCTCTCCGGTTGCAATAATGGCATAGACCTTTTTTGCCTCCTCATAGAAGGCAAAGCGCTCGATCTGTCCAATGGCACTGCCACCTCGGGAATCGTGTTTTGCGATGATTTTTTCATAATTCTCCCAGATCGGCGTCTCCACCGGATCCCCAGGCATCACCTCCATCAGATTCAACGGATGCTCCACATAACTATCCAATGGAAACACCTGCAAAATGGCATCCAGAATCTCAGTCGTGCCATGTCCGTCCATCCGAATCACGATTGCATCCTTCCCCATGGACTCAGCCGGAAAATTACCGTCTGCGATAACCAGTCTGTCACTGTGTCCCATTTCACAAAGTACCTTTAATAACTCGGGAGATAATATCTTCGGAATTCCTTTTAACATGCGCTTACCCCTTTCATGACGTGATTTCTCCGTCCACATCCCATAGATCCTGCCAGTCGGTTGCTCCGGGCCACAGAAATACCTGACCTTTGATCAGGCGGCAATTCTTGTCTGCTTTCCGGATCATCTCCATCTCTTCCACTGTCAAGGGATCTTCTGTGATGCATTTCAGATTATCCACATATTGATATTCCTTTACTGAAAAAGGAATCGGAATCTGTCCTCTCTGTACCGCCCACTTTAGGCAGATCATAGCAGGATGTACGTGATGATGCTCTGCAATCTCCATAATCTCCGGCATCCGGGTATCTGCAATATCCTCTGCCGTCCGGTCTCTCTCCGGTCTGGAGGGCGATCCGATGGGACAATAACCGATGGGTTGAATCCCCTGTGACAGTGCATAGTCATACAATTGCGGCTGCTGAAATCCGGGATGCAATTCCATCTCTAAGAACATCGGCTGAATCCTGCACAACGGCAATACTGCCTGAAGTTTCGGTACTGTCATATTAGACATACCAATGTATTTTACCCTGCCTTCTTCCACTAGTGCCTCACACTGTCTCCAGGTATTCAGAAATTCCGTCACAGAAAACGGTCTGGAATCCGGATTACGGGAATCTCCGTCACAGCCGGGAGCATGATAATTGGGAAAAGGCCAGTGCACCAGATACAGATCCAGATAAGATACCCGCAGATCCTTCAGGCTCTTCTCACAGGACTCCTTCACTCTATTGTGCATATCATTCCATACTTTAGAGGTGATAAACAAATCCGCTCGATCCACGATTCCTTCTTTCAGGACACGCTCAATGCTCTCTCCGATACGATTCTCATTCTGGTATACGGAAGCACAGTCGATCATACGATATCCTGCCCGGATACCGCCATATACAGCTTCTGCAATCTGATCGCTGTTATATTTATCGGATCCGAAGGTTCCGAGTCCGATTGCCGGTACCTTAGATCCGTCCACCAGAGTCCTCTTTGGGATCCGGCTCTGTTCTATGATTTCTGCCATATGATAACCTTTCTTCCCTTAGTCTTCGGGAAATACCACTGCCACCTTGCCACAGTTTCCACTTGCCATCAGTCTGTAAGCTTCCCCTGCCTGCTCCAGAGGGAATTCGTCCGTGATCAGATCTTCCGGATGAATTCCCCAACGCACCAGTCTTTCTACCAGTTCTTCCATTCTCCACAGCGAGGTTACCCAGCTGCCGTAGATTGTCTTCTGACCATGAATAATGTCCGGACTGGGGTTAAAAGTACAGGTGCCTCCCTCTCCCACGAATGCGATCCTGCCCCATTCTCTGGTAGCACGGATTGCCAGCTGTCTTCCTGGATCACTGGCGCTGGCATCGAACGCTCTCTCCACACCATTGCCGTTTGTTACTTTCATGATCTGATCATAAGCCTCATCCGGTGCAAATACATAATCAGCCAGTCCCATCTTCTTCGCCAGTTCAATACGGTACGGATTCGTCTCCACGCCGATGAGCATATTGGCTCCCAGTGCTTTTGCCAACATCAGTGTTGCCAGACCGGTTACCAATACTGCATCATTGCCGCTGACACCTACCTTTTCGATAGCCTCATATACGGTACCGAAACCACAGGCCACCTGTGCTCCATCCTTGTAGGTCAGCTCATCTGGCAATGCGATCAGATCCTTCTCATCTGCCAGAATATACTGTGCCATGCCACCGTTTCTCTGCCATCCGTATGCCTGACGGAATTTACTCTTGCAGGAAATATAGTAGCCTCTTCTGCAATCGTTACATACACCACATCCGGAAATGTGATAAATAATAACACGGTCGCCCTTCTTGAATCTCTTCAAGCCTTCGCCTTCCTCTACGATCAGACCACAAGGTTCATGACCTGCTACAGTTCCGGGAATATAGCCTTCCGGACCTTTTCCCACATGTTCTCTGTAGATGCAGCGGATATCACTGCCGCAGATAGTTGTAGCCATTGCCTTGACCACAACCTGTCCATGTCCCGGCTTCGGCATATCGAATTCTCTAAGTTCTACTGTGCTGTTGCCCGGAAGAATTGCTCCCATCATCTTTTTCTGTTTCATTTCCTGTCTGTCCATCTGTTAACCTCCTTAAAAATAAAATGTTATATGTTCTTCTGTCATATTTTCTCCCTGTGTGGGTTGCTGTGATACATCCATTCTAATCCCACAAATATACGACTAATAGACATATTTGCGACATAAGTTGTGTATTTTTGTCGTGTTATCGCACTTTTTTAATTGACTTTTTTCTTTACCGTTGCTACACTTAATATCATCGGATAGGTTACGGTAAATCCGGACAGCAGGAGGCTCCATGAATCAGACAACGAACAATACCATCTATGGTCTCGATGTGAAAACCACTATCGACAACACAACTTTTCTAATTCTGAATATTGCTTTCGAACACTTTTTCAAGCCACTGCCACGCCACAGCCACGGTAACAACAGCTATGAACTGCACTACATCCCTAATGGGCTCGGACAGGCAGTCATTGATGGCAGTTCTTATGAGCTTACGCCTGGCACACTATATATGACAGGCCCCCATGTGGAGCACGAGCAGATTCCAAGCCCTATGGATCCCATGACGGAATATTCTATCTATTTTCAGTTGCAGGAAGAAGATGCTCTCCTCGTTTTTTCCGGCAGCACTGCGGACAAATTTCTGAAAAAAAGATTCTGGATTGGTCCGGATACCCAGAATCTTGGTGTACTGATGGAGCAGCTCTTCTATGAATTAAAATATAAATATACCGGTTACATGATTCAGGTAGAGGCTCTGTTACAACAGTGTCTTGTAAAAGTTGTCCGTAATTACGAGGGAAACCGTTTCTCTAAACAGCACTTTGCTCCCTCCAATCTCATTGACGGTAAGACCTTGATCATCGAACGGGCCTTTCTCTATCATTACGAGACCATTACTCTGGAAAACCTGGCAAAGACTCTTGGGTTAAGTGTCCGCCAGACGGAACGGTTCCTGAAAAAATATTACGGCAAGACCTTTCAGCAGAAAAAACAGGAAGCCCGAATGTCTGCGGCAAAAATCTATCTGACAGACAAACGCCTGAGCATCACGCAGATTGCGGAGAAACTGAATTACTCCACATCCCAGCATTTCACCCAGGCGTTTAGACAACATTACGGCATCACTGCCAATGAATACCGCAGGCAGCTCCAGGATCCGGTGGATTAAATCCAGATCCTGCGCAGTTCTCCCTGTTTTAGATAATAACATGCATCGTATTGCAATACCGGGCAGGAAATTCTGACCTCCTGATCCTCATAAGCTTCCAGTTCTGCTTCCAGTATCTTCTTTTCCAGATCCCATGCAAGTCTTCGGATGCAGACTCTTGTTCTGGCCATCAGACCATCCACACTGCCCTGCTTCCACTCCTCCGGAAGTGCCGGCAGGAATTCGATCTCTCCCCGTTCGGAATACACCAGTGCTTCATGTATGATTCCTTGCAATCCCAGAATCGTATCCGTGCAATAGACCCCTCTGCAGCGATCCGTATTATGATCCGTCAGCAGGCTGCTGTAAAAAATATCACTTTGCACCAGCAGGCGCAAGATTTCTCCCAGGCTCCTGCCATCCTTCAGTCTGGCAGCCACCAGTCCCTTGTGGATCCAACCATGAGAGGCAGTATCATCTTTTCCGGCATTCCCGACATTCCGGTTCCTGATGGCCTGCCTGCAGCTTTCCGCAAGTCCCACATTATGCTGTGTCTCTACTCCGGGCCATGCGCAATAGAGATGGCTGATATGGCGGTGCTCATGATTGTCATGCATCTGTGGCAGTGACCATTCCTTTAATCCACCGGTCTCATCCATCTGGTATTCTGGCAGCTTTGCGGCAAGCTCCCTGCTGGCTGTCAGCCACTCTCCCGACCGTTCATCGCAGATCCTCTCTTCCAGTTCCCGGATCATGCGTAATACATCTGACGCCGCCGCAATGTCCATGGCTGCATTGGCAGTGATCGTACTGGAATAGCCGTTTGGATGATTCTCCGGAGAATAAGAGGGAATGATCAGGTATTTTTCTCCCTCCTCCAGAGCTGTCTTTCCTTTCTTATAATGAGGCTGTCCCTCTCTGTCGGTATAATATTCCGGGGTACACAACTGCTCCCAGAAATGAAACGTCTTCCACAGCAGGGGGCGCAGAATCTCCTGTTCCAGATCCAGGCTTTGTTTTCCGCAGACTTTGGCCAGATCCTCTGGCAGTGGGATCTGCCGGTTACCAAAGCACTGCCAGTACTCAAAGATCGGCACCATCAGCCAGGAAGCCCCGGCATTCCAGTACTGGAAAGGATAGTCAATATCATACTCTACCATAATTGCCCGATTACCGTCGGTATTCACCGGTGCCAGCAGGGCATCCCACATGCCGTAAACAGCTTTTGCATTCTCCTTCCAGTCCCCGATCTGGCGGAGGATAAAATACATATATCCCCAGGCCGCTTTTTCCATGTGCCCGGTATTCATACCAGAGACCTGAATATTCACATTGGCATCCATCGTATAGGCTCCGCTCCAGCCGGGATTCCATTCCCCTGTCCACAGTCCGCACAGCCTCGGTGCAGAATACCCG
>OHTD01000415.1_pt1 | contig 23017 bp, 22 predicted proteins | sample 1578871 | NCBI WGS metagenome assembly OHTD01 (sample SAMEA3879574, study PRJEB24766) | human gut metagenome | biome: human-associated habitat; feature: feces | place: USA | collected 1985/1987 | reverse complement strand
ATATGTAACAGATTGGGCATATGCAAGTAGTGAAAGTGTTTGTGAAACAAATATGCAAACAAAAGATGATTCAAATGTATATATATGTAAAAATAATAACTGGATGCAAAGAAATACATTGGCATGGTATTTATCTCCTGGTGCCAGTGGTTTGTTTGCTAACAGTGCGTGGTATGTGGGTGGTGGTGGCTATGCTGACCACGGCAATGCGGCTACCTCCGATGCTGTTGTGCCCTCAATCTATCTAAAATCTAATGTCTTAATAGAGAGTGGTACTGGTACAAGTAGTGAACCATACATACTAAAAGCAGGTTCATAAATAAAAGTAAACTAAGTTGATTAAAATTAACTAAATAAGCATTAATTATTTAGTTTTTTTCTTAATTGTGTTAAAATTATATTGGTGAAGTATATGAGTAAAATAAAAGTCATGGATGAAATACTTGCTAATAAAATTGCAGCGGGAGAGGTAATTGAAAAATGTGTTTCAATAGTAAAAGAATTAGTAGAAAACAGTATAGATGCTAAAAGTAGTAACATAAGAGTTGATTTAATAAATAGTGGTGTTACTGAAATAAAAGTTACTGATGATGGAGTAGGTATGGATCATGATGATGCTGTTTTAGCATTTCAAAGACATGCAACAAGCAAATTAAAAAGTGAAGATGATTTATTTAAAATCTCATCACTTGGATTTAGGGGTGAAGCACTTCCATCTATCGCATCAGTAAGTGAGGTATCTTTAAAAACAAGTACAGGGGATAAAGGTACGTACATATTAATTAAAGGTGGGAAAATAATTACTAACGAAAGTTGTGAAGCAAGATGTGGAACTGAAATAATAGTTAGAAAACTTTTTTATAATACACCTGCACGTCTTAAACATTTAAGTAGTTTATATTCAGAACTAGCAAATATTTCAGATTTTATAAATAAAATAGCACTTAGTTATCCTGATATTTCATTTATACTTACTAATGACGGGAAGACATTATTAAATACTAGTGGAAATGGCAATTTACTTAAAGTAATAAACAATATATATGGTATAGATATTACTAAAAAAATGATTGAGATAAATAATACTGATGGTGAATACAACATATATGGCTATATAAGTATGCCAGAAGTTACTAAGAGTAGTAGAAATCATATGATTACAATAGTAAATGGTAGAGTAGTTAGAAACCAAGAAGTTAATAAAACGATAAATGATAGTTATCATACATTTAAACCAGATGATAGATATCCAATAGTTGTACTTAAAATTGATGTTGATACTTCTTTGGTAGATGTTAATATACATCCAACAAAACAAGATGTTAAGTTTGGAAAATTAGAAGAACTAAAAGAATTAATTAGTTCTACTATATCAGAAGAATTAAAGAAAATTAGATTAATTCCAAAAATAGAGAATAAGGAATATGATATTCCTATTAATAATATAATGGTAAATACTATAAATAATTACGAAGATATAGATGAAAAACCAAATGAAAGTTATGAAGAAATTACTCTTAATCTTGAAGTAAAAGAAGAAACTCCAATATATAAAGAAGTTATAAAAGAAGAAAAAGAAAAAGTACCAATGATGTATCCTGTTGGACTTGTAAAAGGAACATACATAATATGTCAAAATGAACTTGGTATGTATATGATAGATCAACATGCTGCGAATGAAAGAGTAAACTATGAATACTATTATTATGCTTTAAATAATTTAACTGAATCGATAGATATGTTAATTCCAATTAATATTGAACTACCATTTAATGAATATATAGTAGTAAAAGAAAACTTAAATATACTAAGAAATATGCATTTTGATATAGAAGAATTTGGAGTTAATTCATTTATTATAAGAAGTCATCCTATATGGTTACCAAAAGGAAATGAAGAACTTGCAATAAGAAAGATTATTGAATTAATAATTTCAAAAGAAAAAAATTTTGATATATTAAAATTTAATGATAGAGTTGCCATGACTGTAAGTTGTAAAGCGAGTATAAAAGCAAATGATAATATAAGTATTGATGAAATGCAAACACTTATAAATAAACTTAGAAATTGTAAGAACCCATATACTTGTCCTCATGGAAGGCCAACAATTATATTTTATTCAAACTATGAATTAGAAAAATTATTTAAGAGAGCGATGTGATAAATATGTATAATATAATGGAAATAAAAAATATGATAAGCGCAAATGTTGATTTTGAAAATTTGCAGTATTTAGAAGATCAAAGATATATAGATAAATTATTAATGGAGATATTTGGAAAATCTATATATTCAAATAAACTTTTATATGAAAGGGCTTTTGTTGTTGTTGAAATAATTAAAAATGAAAAACAATACGAATTAGATATTGCATTTAATGAAAATAACGAATGTTTTTATGGATTATTAAGTTATTTAAACAGAAATGGTTTTATAGATGAATCTGAAGTTATGGCAGAATTATATGTTTCTATGTCTGAATTTAAAGAATTATATGAATCTCAAAAAGAAATTGGATATTTCTATTTATTGGATGATGATTCAAAAAGAACTTATTATATCGGTACAAGAGGAATTACTGCACTTAACAATTTAATGGCTGAAAGAAATAAAGAAGGAAAAATAAAACAAAGTTATAATAAATATAAAAACAAAGTAATAGGAATTAAAAATGCATAAAATAATAGTAATAATTGGTCCAACTGGTATAGGAAAGACAAAACTTAGTCTATCACTAGCAAAAGAGTTTAATGCAGAAATATTAAATGCAGATGCTATGCAAATATATAAAGAAATGAATATAGGCACTGCAAAGATAAAAGATACTTTAGGTATAAAGCATCATCTTTTAAGTATAAAAAGCGTAAATGATGAGTATTCTGTATGTGATTACCAAAAAGATGGCAGAAAAGTTTTAAAAGATTTACTAGATCAAGATAAAAATGTTGTAATAGTTGGAGGAACTGGTTTATATATTAAAGCGCTATTATATGATTATAGATTTGATTTAGAAGAAACGAAATCAAATTATGATCATTTAACTAATGAAGAAATAATGAAAGAAATAATGAAAAAAGATTCATCTTGCGATATACATATAAATAACAGAAAAAGATTAATAAGATATTTACAAAAACTAGATAATAATATAAGTATAACTAATAATGAAAACAAATTACTATATGATAATGTTTATTTTATTGGTCTTACAACAAATAGAGATGTATTATATAAAAGAATTAATGATAGAGTAGATGAAATGATTAATGATGGATTAATTGATGAAGTAGCGAATTTATATAACAAAGGTATAAAAACAAACCCAGTTAAAACGGCTATTGGATATAAAGAATTATATAAATATTTTAATAATGAAATATCATTAGAAACTGCAATAGAACTTATAAAAAGAAATAGTAGAAGATATGCAAAAAGGCAATATACATGGATAAATAATAAGATGAATGTTAAATGGTTTAATGTTAATTTAACTAATTTTAAAGAAACAATAGAAGAGGTAATAAACTATATAAAAAATAATCAAAATTGATTATTTTTTTAACTAACAAAATTATATATTTCCTTATCAAATAAATGATCATTTTCTTCCAAATCTTTATCTGCTTTCAATAGTTCATCATTATTCAATAAATAATAATCATATACAAGTAAATCCTGATTTAAATTATTTATAGGATCATCCCAAGTTAAATCAAGATGTAACCACTTATCATCAATTTTAACTAAATTCCATATATGAGAGTCATTAGATATTCTTACATTACTAATATTCATTTTATCCAATAATAATGCCATAGCATCAGTATAACCATTACAAGTAGCAAGCCCATTAAAAAATACACCAATAGCAGTAGAAGAATCAGTAGGAATACTAGTTTTCTCATCGTTAACATTATATTTAGTGTTATTTATTATATAATCATGAGCACTTTTAATATTTTCCTTCATATCATTACTTATTACAATTTTATTATATATATTATCTATTTCATTATTAATTCTATTAATATCACTATCGCTATATACTCTATCAATAGAAAGAGTAATTTTTCCATTATTTGTATATGTAGTTTTTATACTCTTAAAAGAATTATATACACTAACAAAATTATTCATTTGAGATAATAAAATAGTATCATCATTCAAACTAAGAACATCTTTAATACAATTAGAATAATTCTTATCACAGAAAAATGTAAAATTATTCATACCTGATGCTATTATTGTATAATAAATATTTATTATTTCATCTTTATTATTTACAATGAAATCATCAGTGACTCTAATAAAATCAGTATTTACATTTTTATCATACATATAATATTTGTTGTTAACAAGGGTAGAAGGAGTTCTATTATAAAGTTCTTTTATAGTACTAAAAACCTCATGTTTACTTAAATACCCATACGAGAATGTACATAATCCAAACAAACTTAATACAACCACAAAAAATTTAAGTATTTTCATTTTTATCACCTAAAAATATTATACATTAAAAATAAAAAAAAAGAAGTAATTTTTTACTTCGAATTGACTTTTTTCATAAGACGTGATTTTTTTCTAGCAGCAGTATTCTTTGTAATAACACCTTTACTAGCAGCTTTGTCAATTTTCTTAACTGCATCATTTAATAAACTTTTATTTTCAACATCTTTAACAGCTTTTTTAACAGCAGTTCTCATACTTCCTCTTGTAGGAATGTTTTCATTAGATTGTCTTTTAATAACATTAACACGCTTCTTTGCACTCTTTATATTTGGCATATTTTCACCTCCGTCATTTAAACAAAATAATTTTAACAAATATATTATAAAAAATCAATACGTTTGCTAAACAATATGTCAAGTTTATTAATAATTATGAGTAATTTATTAAAATTTAAGAATAATAAACTTATTTACTTGTCTACAAAGAAAAATAATAAGTTACAACGTTGTTTCTTTAAATTTTTTCTGATATACTTAAAGTGGGTGATGATATGAGTACAGTACATATTAATGCAAAAAAAGAAGATATAGCAAAAATTGTTATAATGCCTGGAGATCCTTTAAGAGCAAAATTTATTGCAGAAACATATTTAAATAATTATACCTTAGTAAGCAGTACAAGAAATATTTTTGCGTATACTGGGTACTATAAAAATAAAAGAGTTACAGTCATGGCAAGTGGTATGGGTAATGCAAGCATTGGAATATATTCACACGAATTATTTAATGAGTATGATGTAGATTTTATAATAAGGATTGGTACATGCGGAAGTTACAAAAAAGAAATAAAATTATATGATATTATACTAGTTGATAATTCATATAGTAATACATCTTATGGTATAAATATGGGATATAATGAGCCATCTATACCATCTAATTCATTTTTAAATGAAATAATAGAGGAAACTGCAAAAAACAAGGGAATAAATATAATAAAGGGCAATATTCATAATACAGACACATTTTATAATAATGGATATGAAGAATATCTTAAGTATAATTGTCTGGGAGTTGAAATGGAAACATTTGCTTTATTTACAAATGCTAAAATTTTAAACAAAAAAGCAGCAACTATTCTTACGGTATCGGATAATTTGATAACAAAAGAAGAAATAACAAGTATTGAAAGAGAAAAAAGCACGAAAATAATGATAGAACTTGCCCTAGATTCCATCTTAAATTTATAAAATGTGCTTTTTTTCATATAATAATAAAATGAGGAGGTAACTATGGATTACGAAAAAATAGATATGGGTTCTTACAATTTACATTTTATTAATACAGATAAATTTAAAACAAATACAATATCAGTAAATTTTAGAGAAAAAGTAAAAAAAGAAGAAATAACAATTAGAAAAGTACTATTTCAAACATTATATTATACAACCAAAAAATATAATACTAATCGTTTATTTCAATTAAAATTAGAAGATTTATATTCAATGAGTATAGGTCATTCAAATTTAAAATTTGGAAATCTAATAAATAGTTATATTGATATTAAATTTTTAAATGAAAAATACACAGATGATAAATTTATTTTTGAATGCATTGATTTTTTATTTGAAATATTATTTAATCCAAATGTAGAAAACGAAAAATTTGATTCAAAATCTCTAAATTTTATAAAAGAAAAAATTGGCTTATCAATCGATTCAAAAAAAGAAAACCCAGAAATATATGCATTAAATAAATCACTTGAAACATTAGAAAATGACCCAATATCATATAGTTTATGGGGATATAAAGAAGATCTAGAAAAAATAAATGAAAAAAGATTATATGAATATTATAAAAAGATTTTAAAAACTAACAAAATAGATATATTTATAATTGGAACTTTTGATAAAGAAAAAATAAAAAATTATTTTAGTGAAAAATTTATTGTTAATACTATAAAAATGGATAAAACTAATCCATATGTTATCTATGATAAATGTGATAAAGTAAAAGAAATAACTAATAATATGCCAAATTTAAAACAATCTAAATTGTCAATAGTATGCAAAATATTAGATTTAACGGAATTTGAAAGAAGATATGTACTTCCAATATATGCATCTATATTAGGTGGAAGTTCCAATTCAAGATTATTTTTAGATGTTAGAGAAAAAAAATCTTTAGCATACTCCATACAAACTTTAACAAAAGGTCCAAATTCAATATTAATAATATCTGCAGGAATAAGTGCAAATAAATATAATGAAGTAATAAAAATAATAAATAATGAAATTAAAGGCATGAAAAAAGGAATAACTGATGATGAAATAAATAGTGTAAGAAATGAACTAATCTCATCAATAGAAACGCTTTTAGATAGTCCAAGTGGAATAATTAATTATTATTTTGGAATTGAAGTTTTTAATTCAGAAACTATTGATAAAAAAATAGAAAATTATAACAAAGTTACAAAAAAAGATATACAAAATTTTGCAAACAAAGTAAAAATGTCTGTTATATACTTGTTAGAAGGAAGTGTTTATGAAGAAAAATAATATTAAATTTTTTAATGAAACTTTATATGAAGAGACATTAGAAAATGGAATGAAAGTATATATAATTCCAAATGATAATGTCTTAGATACTTTTGTAACTTTTACTGCAAAATATGGTGGTTGTAATTATGAATTCAAATATAATAATAAATTTGTAAAATTACCTAATGGAGTAGCACATTTTCTAGAACATAAGATGTTTGAACAAAAAAATAGAGTAGAACCATTTACATTTTTTGGAAGAACAGGCACATACTCTAATGCTGCAACAAACTATCACAATACATATTATATTTTTGCAGGTAATAATAATTTTAAAGAAAATTTAAATTATTTATTGGATTTCGTACAAGATCCATATTTTACTGATGAAAATGTAGAAAAAGAAAAAGGAATTATTGCACAAGAAATAAAAATGTATGATGATATACCAGATAGAATTATATATGAAAAGAATATTTATAATTTATTTAATAATAATCCAATAAGATATAGTATAGGCGGTAGTGTAGAAGATATAACAAAAATAACAAAGGAAGATTTAAAAAAAGCATATGATGTATTTTATCAACCGTCTAATATGTTTATTACTATAACTGGTAAAGTTAATCCTAATGAAGCTATTGAAAAAATAAAGGAAAATCAAAAAAATAAAAAGTTTAAAAAAACGAAAATAGAAATAAAAAATATAGAAGAAAAAGATAAAGTGTATAAAGAAGAAGAAATAATTAATATGAATATTAATACACCTTATATAAGCTATGGCATAAAAATTCCAACAAAGAAATTAGAAAATATAGAAAAAAAGAAAAGAAATATGTATTTATCGACTATATTTAATATATTATTTGAAGAAACTTCATTACTTTATGAAGAATTAAAAGAAAATAAGTTAATTGAAACACCAATTGATATAGAATCTCTTGATACTAATTCTCATAAAGCATTTATATTAATATTTAAATCAAATAATTATAAAGAGGTAATAAAGAGAATTGATAAAAAACTTAAAGATATTAAAATTGAAGAATGTGATTTAAAAAGAAAGAAAAAATCATATATTAGTAACTTAATATACATGTTTGATGATATATCAGAAACTAATAGAATGATAGTTAATAATAACGTTCTTTATAATGATAATTATACAAATATTTACGATTTAATTGAAGATATGAATATCGATGAATTAAATGAAATAATAAAAAATTTAGATTTAACAAATAAAAGTATATGTATTATTAAAAATTAAAATAATTGATTATAGCATTTTAATGTGTTATAATTTTTTTGTGTCCTCGTAGCTCAGTAGGATAGAGCGATCGCCTCCTAAGCGATAGGTCGTTGGTTCGATTCCAATCGGGGACGCCATATAAATAAAAAACTTAATTTATAAATTAAGAGTTGGCACTCAATCTTTGAGATTAAGTGCTCTTTTTAAAACTTATATATTTAAAAAAGAGGTAATTATGAAAAATATAAATTATTTAATCAAAGGAATATATGCAGGAGTTATGATCGGAATAGGTGGTATTGCTTATTTATCAATTACCAATAAAATAATTGGAGCATTTATTTTTTCAATTGGTTTAATTTCAATATGTATTTATAATATGAATTTGTATACAGGAAAAATTGGATATATATTAAACAATAAACCATCATATATTTTTGAATTACTATTTACTTTAATAGGTAATTTTATTGGGGCATTTTTAGTTGGAAATTTAATTAATTTAACTAGATTTAATAATCTAAGTAATGTCGCAAAAGAAATTTCTATAATTAAATTAAATGATAGCGAATTAAGTATATTTATTTTATCTGTATTTTGTGGAATATTAATGTATATAGCAGTAAATACATTTAAAAAATATGAAAAAGGTATTGAAAAAATAATTTGTATATTTATATGTGTAATTTGCTTTATTTTATGTGGCTTTGAACATTGCATTGCAAATATATTTTATTTTAGTATAGCAAATATATGGAATATAAATACTATATACTATTTACTTTTAATGATTTTAGGAAATTCAATTGGTTCAATACTCATGTCACTATATAATAATAATTTTATGAATAAATAGGAGGAATTATGGATAAAATAAAAGAATTCGAAACAGAAATTGGATATATAAAAGAAGACAGAATAAAAAAAGATGCTTGTTATTTAATAGAAAAATTACCAGAATATTTTTTTAATGTTCCTGCATCTAGTAGTGGTAAATATCATCCAATTTATGCATCAAAAGAAAAGGGTTTATTAAAACATACAAAAGCAGCAGTTAGAATAGCACATGAACTTTTAGAAAATCCAATCATAGGAAATTGTTATAGTGCAACTGAAAAAGATATAATTATATTTGGCTTAATAATTCATGATGGATTTAAAATGGGTGAAAAAAAGCAAATCCATACTATAGCCGAACATCCACTTATATCTATGGAATTTGTTGAAAAAAACAAAAATAATCTTTCGTTGAATGAGCACGAATTAGATTTTCTAGAAAGAGTAATCGCATCACATATGGGCATTTGGAATAAAAATTATCAAGGTAAAGAAATTTTACCAATACCAAAAACTAAAGAAGAAATTTTGGTACATATTTGTGACTATTTAGCAAGTAGAAAATGCATCTCATTTGAATTCGATGAACAAAATAATATTAAAAATTAGATACAATAAAAGTATGTATAGTCATACTTTTTTAGTAGTGTTAATTTTTTTATTAAAAAATCTATAAAAATAAACAATTATGTGTTAAAATATACTATGTATTATAGTAGGTGGATAGTATGAATAGTATAAAAATAACATTTGATGGAGTTGAAAAAGAAATATCACTTGGGATTGACTCTGAAGAAATTGAAAGCAATGACAATATATCTTCAGATACAATTGATTTAACAAAAGTTGTTAATAAGATAAAAGAGGAAATTAATGAAAAGAATTGAAGAAATTGAAAGATTTCTAAAATTAATTGCAGAAATATCAAAAAACGATATTGAAATAGACTCCAAACTTGTTTATTCAAATTTAATATCTATATATTCACCTAAAGAAAACATAAATGATTGTTTTTCTAAATGGATAGAACAATTTTCAAATAAAGATAATATAGATGTATTTATCGAAAAAGAAAATCCATATTTTTGCCAATTTGCAAGTAAAGAAAATGAAGAATCAGGGTATAATTTATTAAAAATCTATATACCACTTGATAAAAAACATATATATTTTGGAGTAAATAGTATATTTGATTTTCTTTTAAAGAATAATATAGAACACTATTCAAAAGTATCTAGTCATATAAGATTTGATGATGTGGTTCTTAGAGTCAAAAATAAAGATGCCATAGATAAAATAAACGCACATATAAATGCAGATGAGTATCTAAAGAATGGTTTATTAAATACTAATCCATTTGCTTTTATTGACAATAACATATCAGTTACATGGGATGGTTTTCTTTCATATAATTCAGTTGTATCTGACTGGATTTCATCATATATAAACACTTTAAAAGAAAAAAATATGTTAAATAGCGTATCATTCATTTCATTCTATCAATATCTATTAAAAGAATACAATAAAATATTTGTAAGTGGAGAATCCATAATAAAATTTTCTGACTTAATATTTGTCGAAAAAGATAAAACATTAGCAAGTTTTGGAACTTTAGGACTTGTAAATTATAAAGACATTACTAAAATTTTGATTATGGCACTTAATATAGATAATAAAGTAGACACTTTTTATGATTTATATAATGAGATAATAAGTCAAAAACATATCGATACTGAAAGTGAAAAAATGCATAAGTTATATGTTAATGATAATACATATAGTTCAATAACAAATGCACATAAAGAGGCATTTGATTATGCATATATGAGTATATCTAAAATTAAAAGTCCAAAATATGCAATACAATGTTTTAAAGATTTTATAGAAAATGGTGATTATAGAGTTTTTACTAGAAATAATAATATTAGACAAACAATAAAAAATTCTAATTTAACTCGTGGAATTGTAACTCAAATAATGAGTTCTGAGGAAGAAAGATTATTGTTAGAAGCTAGTTTAGAAACATTTTCTAAACATGGAATAGAACAACTTAAAGGTGCATTTAACTATGCAAAAGATGGTGATTATAGTGGTTTTTCTAGAAACTCAAGAAATGAATTTGCTTTATTTGTACAACCAAATGAGTTTAAAAATGTTATAAGTAGAATATTACAGAAAAATGGCTATAATAATATTGAAGATAAAGATATATATAACATATTTTATACAATGTTAATAAAGTATTATAAAGAAAAGAGTAGGTGACATATGAAATCAACATTTATTTTTGGGCATAGAAATCCAGATACAGATAGTATTTGTTCTAGTATTGCTTTATCATATTTAAAGAATTGTATGGGATCAAATACAGTTCCTAAAGCAATAGGACATTTAAATAATGAAACTAAATTCGTTTTAAAATATTTTAATGTAGAAGAACCAGAGTTCCTAAACGATGTTAGGGTTAGAATAAAAAATGTAGAATATGATAAAAAGGCATTTATATATCAAGATGAATCAATATATAAAGCATATAATATTATGCATGATCAGAATATTACAGCAGTACCTATTATTGATAATAACAAAAAGCTAATTGGATTTGTTGCAATGAAAGAATTAGCAAAATTCCTAATATCAGGTAATAAAGAACATATTAATACTACTTTAAAAAATATAGTAGAAGTTTTAGACGCAGATATATTGTATAAATCAAATGATCTTGTTGAAGGAAATATTATGGTTGCTGGATACCAAAGTAGCACATTTCATGATGAAATAAAACTATCAAATAACGATATTCTAATAGTAGGAGATAGGTTTAAAATAATTGATTATGCTATTTCTTCTAAAGTACAAATGATTATACTTGCATTAAATAGTAAAATAGATGATTCACTCTTAGAAAAAGCAATAAAAAATAATGTAACTATTATAAGATCACATTTAAGTAGTTTTAGAATAGCAAATACAGTCAGTTTAAGTAATTATATTATTAGTATAAATAATACAGATCATCCACTATGTGTATTTGACGATGATTACTATACTGATTTTAAAACATTAACTAAAAAAATCAAACATACCAATTACCCAGTTATAAATCATAAAAATGAATGTCTTGGTTTAATAAATCTAAATTGGGCAAACGAATATGAAAAACAAAAAATAATATTAGTTGATCACAATAATTTTTCTCAATCAATAGAGGGTATAGAAGAAGCAGAAGTTATTGAAATAATTGATCATCATAATATTGGATCTATTGGTACATCAATGCCTATTAACTTTAGATGTATGACAGTAGGAGCAACCGCAACCATGATATATCAGATGTTTGTAGAAAAAAAAGTATTGATACCAAAACATATTGCTGGATTACTTGCATCTGCTATTATATCTGATACAGTTTTATTAACTTCTCCTACAACAACACCAGATGATATATTTGCAGTCAATGAATTATGTAAAATAGCAGAAATCGATTTAAATAAATATGGATATGAAATGTTAAAAATCGCATCTTCTATAAAAGGAATGACTATAAATGAAGTAATATATCAAGATTATAAAACATATAAAGTTCTTGATAAAAATATTGGATTAGGTCAAATATTAACTATGGACTTTGAAGAAATTAGAAAACATATAAATGAATATGTTGAAAAACTAAACGAAATAAATTTAAATAATCCAGGTATAGCAGCATTATTTATAACAGATGTTATAAAAGAAGGTACATATATAATATACAATGAAGAATCAGTTGATATAATAAAAGAGGGCTTTAACTTAGAAGAAGTATATGAAGGAATATTTATTAAAGGAATAATATCTAGAAAAAAACAAATATTACCTGCTATTCTAAGTGTAATGAATAAATAATATGAAGAATAAAAAATATATTTTATATATATCAATATTTACATTAATTTATATACTTTTAATAATATTATTCTATAGTAATAACTTATATATAATAGATGATTTTATATATAATAAAATATACTTTAATGATACATTAACTAATATTTTTAAAATAATTACTTATTTAGGAGATTGGATATTTTTAGTTCCTCTTTCAATAATACTTATGATTTTGCTAAAAAATAAGATGAAATCGATATATATTGGTTTAAATCTGCTTACAAGTTTTTTAATAAATGGTACATTCAAACTAATATTAAAAAGAAATAGACCAATAGATATAAATTTAATTACTGAAAGTGGATATAGTTTTCCAAGTGGACATTCCATGGTAAGTGCATCATTTTATGGATTATTAATATATTTAATATACAAATCAAACTATAGTAAAAAAACAAAAATTATTTTAATTACAATACTGATATTCCTAATTTTAACAATTGGATTTAGTAGAGTATATTTAGGTGTTCATTATATAACAGATGTTATTGCCGGATATTCTTTATCAATAATTTATTTGATGGTATACATAAAAATAATCAAATTATCTAAAAAAGAAGTATAAAATTGTTATACAATATCAATAAAAACTAAAAGTAGAGTTAATCTCTACTTTTTTAGTTATTTAATCCATGATGAGCACCAGGACTATTTTGGTTAAGAGGTAAGAATGTATAACCATTAGAAAGGCCATATTCTATTATTTGTCTAGTGGCTTCTATGCTTGCGGGCTTTATATCGTGTTGTAATACTACTGATACCTGTTTGTTTTTAATCCCATTAATCACATTATTTATAATTGTATCAGTATTTGTAGTTGAAGTATCATTGCTATCGACATTCCAATCAAAATACTTATAACCCTTATCACTTAATTCCTTGACTAGTTTTGTCATTATTCCCTTATTAAAATTACTAACTGTATTTGAACTGCCTCCAGCAAATCTTACTAATTTAGAGTAAGTATTTGTTTCTTTAAATACCACATCGCTTACCTTATTTATATCATTAAAATATGCATCAACACTACTATAAATATATTTAAAATTATGACTAGCAGTATGAAGTCCTATAGAATGTCCATTTTCATATTCTTTTTTTATTAAGTAACTATAATTAGAGAATTGAGTAGTTACAAAAAATGTTACTTTTACGCCATAATCATCTAATATATTTAAAAGCTTTTCTGTATAAATAGAGGGACCATCATCAAAAGTTAAATAGATAACTTTACCATTATTACTTTTTATACCCTTATTTACCTTAACTTTTCTTATTGCCTTAGTTTCAAATCCATAATCATCTATTACATAGTATGATATTTCATATATCCCTTCTTTATTTATATTAACATTACTTTTAACTTTTACTTTATCCGTTATATCAACACCACAACTATCAAATGCAGTATATCCATCATCAACGAATTCATTATTTAGCTTTAAAAATACAAATTTATATCCATTAAGTATTATTCTTGGTTTTGAATTATCACTATATTTAAATTTTCTAAACACTTCACTTTTATTACCACTACTATCAACTACACTATATTTTATGCCATATTTTTCTTTTTCAATAATTACTTTGTCATTTAAATTTTGATCATAATTATCAATTACATTAAAGCCCGGTTCAACAAATTCTTTACTAGGACATTTATACATATTAGTATCTTCATTTAATATAATTTTAGGTGCTTCCGTATCTTTTACCGTTACTTTTCTTTTAATCGTTTTTATTTTGCCCTTATAATACGCAGTATAGGTAACTTCATATATTCCTTTTTTACTAGTATTAACATTGCTTTTAATATCAATATTTTTAATTTTTATACATTTGTACTTTATAAACTTAAAACAATATTCTGCATCAATGCCATTATCAACATACTGATCATTAATATTTATAGTAACATCTTTACCATTTAACTTAACAAAAATATCTTTTTTTGTTGCTATATAAGTAAATAGAAATACTATTACAAGTAAAAGTGCGATAAAAATTTCTTTTCTAATTCTTTTTACCTTCATCACGTACCACCTAATACATAAATTATAATCTTTTTTATTTAAATATTCAATCATAAAAATATGCATTTTACATATAATAAATTGTGATAAAAATGTATGAAATGGAAAAATTAAATTATAATATAAACGATTTAGAACCGTATCTAGATCCTAATACAATTAAGTATCATAGAATACTCGAAAAGAGATATTTTGATAATCTAAATAAATTATTAATTAAGAATAACTATAATTATAAATATCAACTGGAATATTTAGTTAATAATTTAGAAATATTTCCTCTACAAGATAGGGATGATATATTATATAACTTAGGAGGTGCACTTAATCATAGAGCATATTTTAATAATATAAGCCCAAATAAAAAAAATATACCCATAGGCAAATTAAAAGAAGCGATAGACAAAAAATATGGTTCATACAAAAATTTTAAAGATATTTTTATAAATACAAGTATGAAATTAAAAGGAAGTGGATATACATTTTTAATACTTGATAATAATAATGACTTAAATATAATTAACACATCTAATCAAGATACACCATATAGTTATGGGTATATCCCAATAATTGCACTTGATTTGTGGGAACATGCATATTATTTAAAATATAATGTAAACAAAAAAGAATACATAGATAATTTTTTTGAAATAATTGATTTTGAAATAATAAATAACATTTATGAAAGTAACCTAAAGGCATAAATGTTTTTTTGTTTGAAAAAGCAAAAAAGTAAAATACAATACAAATGTAAAATTTAAAAAAGATGATAAAAAAACATTTACAATATTATATATATGTAGTATGATTTATTTGAAAATAGTATGGAGGAAGTAAATATGGAAAAAGATCTTTTAGAAGAATTAGTTGTAGTTAAAAGAAGTGGCCAAAGAGTTAATTTTAATGATACAAAAATTGCTCTTGCTGTAAAGAAGGGTTTTGATAGTGTATATGAAGAATATGATGAGAAACTTGTAAACAAAGTAAAAGAAAAAGTACTAAGTGAAATAAGAAAAAATTATAAAGATAGAAAAACAATCGGAGTAGAAGACATACAAGATATAATAGAAAAAGAATTAAAAATTTTAAAGTATGATGAAGTGTACGAATCATTTAAAAGTTATAGAGAAAGAAGAGCAGCATCAAGAGAGGCATTTGTAGTAAAACAACAACACAAATTTGTAAAAGCAATTGAATCATTGGGACTTAAATCTGCAAATGAAGAAAATGCAAAAAGAGAAAATGCTAATGTTGATGGAGATGGACCAATGGGTACAATGCTTCATTTTGGATCAACTGTATCAAGAGAATTTGCTAAAGCATATTTAATGGATGCAAAATATGCAAGAGCACATGATGAGGGATATATACATATTCACGATCTTGATTTCTGGGCAATGGGAACAACAACATGCACACAAATAGATTTAAATAAATTATTTAAAAATGGATTTTCTACGGGGCATGGTTATCTAAGAACACCTAATAGTATTATGAGTTATGCTGCACTTGCTGCAATTGCAATACAATCAAATCAAAATGAACAACATGGTGGACAAAGTATACCTGCATTTGACTATTATCTAGCACCAGGAGTATTAAAATCATTTAAAAAAGAATTTAAACAAACGTTATATGATTTGCTTGAATTTGAGGGTTTTATTGAATTAATAAACTTTAATAAAATTATTGAAATAATAGATAAACTTGAATCAATAGAATTTGATTTTGGATTATTTAAAGATATATTATATAAAAGTGAAAAATTAAAAGAAATTTTACATAATGCATACAAAAAGGCATTACAAAAAGTAGATAGATATACATACCAAGCAATGGAAGCATTTATCCATAATCTAAATACAATGCATTCAAGAGCAGGAGCACAAGTTCCATTTAGTTCAGTAAACTTTGGAACAGATACATCAAAAGAAGGAAGAATGGTTATAAAAAATTATCTTTTAGCAGTAGATGCAGGATTAGGACATGGTGAAACACCAATATTTCCTATATCTATATTTAAAGTAAAAGAAGGAGTTAATTATTTTGAAGAAGATCCAAACTATGATTTATTTAGATTAGCATGTAAAGTATCTGCAAAAAGATTATTTCCAAACTTTTCGTTCCTTGATTCAACATTTAATAAACCATTCTTAAAAGAAGGAGATTATGATACAGAAGTTGGTTATATGGGTTGTAGAACAAGAGTACTTGCAAATGTATGTGGTCCATCAATAACACCAGGAAGAGGAAATTTAAGTTTCACATCAATTAATTTACCTAGATTAGGAATTAAACATGGTATAGCACTAGGTGAAGAAAAAGCAGATATGAAAGGTTTCTATGAAGAATTAGATAACTTAATGGATTTAGTAAAAGGACAACTATTACAAAGATTTGAATGTCAATGTTCTAAATCAAGAGCAAACTTTAAATTCTTGCTTGGTGCTGGCGTTTGGATAAACAGTGAAAAATTAGAAAACAATAGCAAACTAAGAACAGTTTTAAAACACGGAACATTATCTATTGGTTTTATAGGACTTGCAGAAACATTAAAAGCACTTATAGGTGAACACCATGGAGAAAGTGAAAAAGCACAAAAATTAGGTGAAGAAATAATAAAACATATGCGAGATAAATGTGATGAATATACAAAAGAATATAACTTGAATTTTACATTACTAGCAACACCAGCAGAAGGACTTAGTGGTAGATTTGTTGCAATGGATAGATCTATATATGGTAAAATAAAAGGTGTAACTGATAGAGATTACTATACTAATTCATTTCATGTACCTGTTTATTACAAAACAACAGTTAAACATAAACTAGAAGTTGAAGGTGTATATCACAAATACACAAATGCAGGACACATTTCATATATTGAACTTGACGGGGATACAGTTAATAATGTAGAGGCATTTGAAAGCGTAGTTAGAATTATGCATGATTCAGATATAGGATATGGTGCAATAAATCACCCAGTAGATAGAGATCCTGTATGTGGATACGTTGGAGTTATAAAAGATGTATGTCCAAGATGTGGAAGACATGAAGGTGAAGGCGTTGAAATGGAAAAAATAAATAATTTAAATTGTGGATGTTAGAAAGGAGTTTAATATGGATAAGGAGACAAAAAAAGTTAAAAAAGTAGGCGAAGGTGTTTCTTTTGAAAGAATAAGAAGAATTACTGGATATTTAGTAGGAACATTAGATAGATTTAATAATGCTAAAAAATCTGAAGTTTCTGATAGAGTTACCCATACAGGTATAAAATAATGAACATAAGATTAGCAGCTGATTTACAAACAGATAGCATAGTTGATGGCCCTGGTCTAAGAGCAGTTATATGGACCCAAGGATGTTCACATAACTGCCCTGGTTGCCAAAATCCAACTACACATGACTTTAATGGTGGTGGTCTAATACCAATTGATATAGTTTGTGATGAAATTAGCAAATTAGAATATCATACAGGTATTACCTTTAGTGGAGGAGATCCAATGTTTCAACCTGAAAGCTGTAATGAAATTGCTAAATTCGCAAAAAAACAAGGATTAGATATATGGGTATATACCGGTTTTACATTTGAAGAATTAATAAAAATGTCAGAAAAAAAAGAAATATATAAAGAGTTTTTAAGTAATATAGATGTACTCGTAGATGGAAAGTTTATTTTAAAACAAAGAGATCTTAATTTACTGTTTAGAGGTTCAAAAAATCAACGACTAATAAATGTAAAAGAAACATTAAAAAAACACGAAATAATAACCCTAGACGAAGAAATTTATTTTGGAGAAACACTAAAAGAAACAGAACCAATATTTATATAAAGATATAGAAATATATCTTTTTATTTTATTGAAAAATGTGATGTTTTGTGGTATTCTTTTATTAGAATAGGAGGAGTTATGAAAAAGTTGTTTAGATGTATTTTTGCACTTTGTTTATTATGCGCTATAGATGTTTATGCTAGTCCTGCAAATGATTCTTTTTTAGATGATAATTTATATAAGTGCATTATTGATTCGTATAATTTGTTAAAAAATGAAAGTAAAGATTATTCATATTCTATATTAGCAGAGGAATTAAATGAAATTGAAAATTTAGATTGCTCAAAATATAGTGGTAATATTGAGGATTTAACTGGATTGAATAAAATGCTTGGATTAAAAACAATTAACCTATCTGGAAATACATTTTTAGGTGGAAGTTCTAATATAAAAGTAGGAGAAAATTCAAAATTAAAAAGCAAAATAACTTTACCTCCTAATTTAAACTTAACAGATATAAAATATGAAATAGTTAATCCTAAAAAAGTAAGTGTTAAAGATGGAGTTGTAACTGGATTATCAAGTGGTTCAACTTATATTATAATGACAGCCAAAATATCAAATAATGAAATAAAAGAAAAATATTTAGTATCTGTTTTAGAAACTAACCCTTTAAAAAAGAGTAATAACGCCAATTTATCTTCTTTAACTTTAACACCAGGTAATATAGAATTTAAAAGTGAATTAAAGAAATATACAACTATTGTTTCAAAGGAAACTACATCTATTGTTATAAAAGCAACTTTAGCGAATAATAAAGCAAGTTTTGTTAGTGGTTATGGTCCTAGAACAGTCAACTTAAATATTGGTTATAATGATGTTTTAATAAAAGTAAAAGCGGAAGATGGTACAATTAATACATATACAATAGGTGTAGTTAGAAGTGATGGGAATAATGCTAATACATATTTATCAGATTTGATTTTATCTGTAGGAAAAATAAATTTTTCGAGAGATGTATTTATATATACATTAACTGTATCATCGGATGTAGATAAAATTGATATTAAACCAGTAACTGAATCATATACATCAAAAGCTGTTGTATCTGATACTAAATTAAAAGAAGGAGAAAACAAAATAACTATAACAGTTACAGCTGAAAATGGTAGTACTAAGAATTATGAATTAATAGTTAATAAAGAAGAGTATGAATCAGAAAAAAATTATTTAAAGGATTTAAAAATTTCAGGTTATGATATAAACTTTTCCAAAAAGAAACAAAACTATGAAATAAAAATTAATAATGAAAGCTCATTAGACATATTAGCAACACCTAATAATAGTACTGCAACTGTAAGTATTACTGGTAATAAAAATTTAAAAAATAATTCAAAAGTAACAATAAAAGTGGTCGATGAAGATAATAAAACAAGAGAGTATATTATAACAATAAAAAAATCATTATTTGAGTCATTAACATATAAAGAATATATTTTATTTACAGAATTTTTAATAATATTTATTTTGATACTAGTAATTATATTTAGACCTAAAAATAATACATTAAATAAAAGTAGAAATGTAGTATATAAACCATCTAATAAGGTTTGTAAAAATTGTGGTACAATTAATAATGCAAATAGCAAAGTATGCTATGTTTGTGGTAAAAGATTTTAAATTGTAAAATTTTAGGGGGCTTTATGGAATTTAATAAAATGATAAAAGAAATATGCGATAAAAATAATATTAAATGCACATTCTTATCTAAAAATTGGGTTATTAAATTAGAAAAAGATGATATGACAAGGTATATAACTGGTAATAAGTTTGATTTAAATGGTCATGCACTTGGTAATATAATGGATGATAAGTATGCGTTTTATGAAGTAATGAAAGATGAAAATATTGATATCATAGAACATAAAATATTGTATAAAAATGATAACAAAAACGAATATGCAAAGGATTGTAATAGTTATGAAGTTGCTTTAAATTACTTCTATAAAAATAATTGCGATATTGTTTTAAAATCAAATTGTGGTGCATGTGGAAATGAAGTTTTTCACATTACTGATGAAAAATCTCTTTATGAAACGTTAGATAATCTCTTTATAAATAATTTTTCTATTAGTATGTGTCCATTTTATAAAATAAAAAATGAATACAGAGTTATTATTTTAGATGATGAAATAAAACTTATATATGGAAAAATAAATCCTAAAGTAATAGGAGATGGTTTTTCAACTTTAAAAGAATTATTAATAAAATTTAATTATAGTTATTACAATAATAAAGCAATTAAAAATGAAAATTATATTCCTTCTAAAGGAGAAGAAATAAATTATGATTTTAGATTTAACCTTTCACAAGGTTCAAAAATATTTTTAGATATAAAAGAAGATATAAAAAAAGAAATAACAGAATTGGCTAAAAAAGTTACAAAAACAACAGGAATAAGATTTAGTAGTATAGATATAGTAGAATTATATGATAGTTCCATATTAGTAATGGAAGCAAATAGTGGAGTTACTATTAATAAAGCATGCAACTTTATTGATGATGGATATGATATTGCATATAAAATATATGAACAAGCAATACAAAAAATGTTTTGGAGGAATTATGAAAGGTAAATTAATAGTAATTGAAGGAACTGATTGTTCAGGAAAAGAAACACAATCAAAAAAACTAATAGAAAATTTAGAAAAAAATAACAAAAAAGTATGCTATTTTTGTTTTCCGAATTATGAATCGCCAACAGGTAAAATAGTAGGTGGACCATATTTAGGTAAAAGTTATATATGCGATGGTTGGTTCAAAGAAAAGGCCCCTAATGTTGATTCAAAAGTTTCTTCCTTATATTTTGCAGCAGATAGAAAATATAATATAAATAAAATTATAGACAAATTAAATGATGGTTATAATGTAATACTAGATAGATATGTATATTCTAATATGGCTCATCAAGGAGGAAAATGGAAAACAAAAGAAGAAAGAAATGAGATGTATAATTGGCTTTCTAAACTAGAATTTGATTTATTAGAACTTCCTAAAGCAGATATAAAAGTTTTTTTACATATGCCATATAATGCAATAAATAAACTTAAAGCAGGAAGAATAGAAAAATTAGATCAAAATGAAGAAGATAAAGAACATCTATTAAATGCAGAAAATGCATACAAAGAAATAGCAAAAAAATATAACTATGTAAAAAAGGATGACATAATAGTAATCGCAGGAGGAGCATCAATACTTTCTTGCCATGATGAAGCAACTACAAATAGAACAATAGGTGGAGTTTTAAAAATTTAATAACAAGATGTATAAAGAGGGAGTTAAAATTGGCGATTATAGAAAATAAATATCGTATTGGAGTAAAATACGTGAATCAAAATAGACTATTGACATTAAGGGGAATAATATTGTTGCTAGAGGATTTGGCGTGTAGACATTCAGATATGGTTGGTTTTGGCATTAATGATACATTAAAAACAAACCTTTCATGGGTATTACTTAATTGGAAGATAAAAATTTTAAAAGAAGCAAATTATGGCTCTACTGTGACTGTAAAAACATGGTCAAGAGATACTAATAAACTATATACATATAGGGATTTTGAAATATATGATGAAAATAATAATTTAATTTGTATAGCATCTTCTAAATGGGTATTATTAAGTACAAAAACAGGTCACATAACACAAATTACAGACGAGATAAGAAATGCATACAATCCAGAAAACAAAACAGTGTTTGAAGAACCAGAAATATCAAAACTAATAGAACCATCAAATGCCAATGAGACATTTTCATTTAGAGTTAATAGAAGAGATATAGACATAAATAATCATATGAATAATTTGTACTATTTGGATTATGCTTTAGAGGCATTGCCAGAAGATGTGTATTTAAAAAAATTTAAAAATGTGGAAATTACATACAAAAATTCATCAAAGTTAGGGGATATAGTAAATTGTTTTTATAAAGAGCAAGAAGATGGCTATTATGTTGTAATGAAGTCAGAAACAAGCAAAACATTATATGCAATAATAAAATTGTGTTAGAAAATGATAGAAAATCTAAAATAATTAGAAAGAAAAAAATAAATGTATAAGGACTAGTTATAGTTAGTCTTTGTATGAGAGAGGAAAGTGAATGACAAGAGGAAAGAGAATGAAAAAAAATAATAATACAAAAATTATTT